>AUXO014099879.1_pt1 | contig 13105 bp, 10 predicted proteins | sample 768731 | NCBI WGS metagenome assembly AUXO01 (sample SAMN02715735, study PRJNA202380) | gut metagenome | biome: sheep rumen | host: Ovis aries | place: New Zealand: Palmerston North
AGTAATAGAAAAATATACTGAGATTTGTGCGGGGGGGGGGGTACACTTCAATGTAATTAGATTTGAAGTGAATAAAGGTTTGGGCGAAGCGTTGCAGACAGCAGTAAATAATTGCACACATCAGCTAATTGCGCGTATGGATAGCGATGATATTGCAGTTGCAAATCGGTTTGAGCTCCAGCTGAAAGCTTTTTTAACGCATCCAGGATTATCAATTCTCGGAGGTCAAATAGAAGAATTCATAACCGACCCTGATGCAGTGGTGGGGAAAAGAGTAGTCCCTCAAACGGATACTGAATTAAAAGAATATATGAAAAGACGTTGTCCTTTCAACCACATGACGGTCATGTTTAAAAGGTCAGAGGTGCTTCAAGCAGGGAGTTATCAGGATTGGTTCTGGAATGAAGACTATTACCTATGGATTCGAATGGCATTGCAAGGTCAAAGGTTTGCAAATTTACCGGAAACACTTGTCCATGTTCGTGTTGGGTCAGATATGTACGCACGGCGCGGCGGCGATAAGTATTTTAAGAGCGAAATTGGAATTCAGAGATATATGCTTGATTGCAAGATGATCAGCAGACCTACCTTTATTATTAATTGCGGGAAAAGATTAGTTGTTCAGAAATTACTCCCCAATAAAATCAGAGGATGGGTATTTAGGACTTTTGCAAGGTCAAATTAGGTGGTAATAAGCCCTTTAAGGAAGAGGAAAATGCCGAAAGTATTAATCATAAGTCATAATCCGTTGACTACATATGAGAGCATGGGGAAAACATTCTCAACATTATTTGCATCTTTTTCTCGCGATGAAATATGTCAGTTGTATATATATCCTACAATTCCGAATGTGGATAAATGCTGTTCCTATTTTAGAATAACAGATAAGGATGTGCTTCGTTCATATTATAAGCTTAAGGTGAATGGTGAAGAGGTTAAACCGGACACATCACAAAGCCGAATGTTTGAGGAGAGCGAAGACGAGCAATTATACAGGAATCCCAAGAATAAGAAGTCCACAATTATGCTAGCTAGGGATCTCATGTGGAGATGCTCCAGGTGGTATACAAAAGAACTGAGATCGTGGTTGGACGAACAGAAACCTGATTGTATTTTCGCGGCACCAGGGACAGCGATGTTTTTCTACGATATCATTATGAGAGTCTCCCGAGAACTGAATATCCCTATTATTTCTTATCTATGTGATGAGTATTATTTTGTTGAGGATACAGGATCATTTTGGAGGAGGAAAAGAATAAAGTTACTGAAGAGAAAGATTGAGCAATATATGAGCCAAACTGCTCATGTTATATCTATTTGCGATGAGCTTAAAGAGTTATATACAAAACAGTTCCATCGGCCCATGACAACGGTGATGACAGGATCTAGTTTTCCTATTGCCAATGACATACACAGGACGGATGCTCCAACATCCATTACATATCTTGGAAATATACGTTGCGGTCGATATCACTCTATCGCTGAGATGGGAAAAGCTTTAGAGGAGATCAACGAGATATACGGAACGGATTATCATATTAACGTTTACACCAATGAAAAGGATAAGCAAATCCTACAGACACTTGAAGAAGTGGAAACTGTACGTTTGTGTGGATTTGTGTCCGGAAAAGAGTTTGATGAAGTACTCCATAATGCAAATTTTCTTCTCCATATAGAATCTTTCAAGGAGTATTATATTGAGCTAGTCAGAAACTCTGTATCCACAAAGATCGCTGACAGTCTGGGAAGTGGTGTTCCATTGATTGCCTATGGTCCTGACTGTATTGCATCTATGGGGCATCTTATCAGAAATGATTGTGCCATAACGATTACGGAGAAGGATGCTCTTAAAGAAACGCTACTCAGAGCCTTCTCTGATAAGGCGTTTCGTGAACAAAAGGCAAGGAATGGTCTAAGTGTAGCAACAAGATATCATGAGCCGCATGCTTGTGGAGATATGGTTAAAACCGTAATTGAGAGTGTAATAGCACAATAATAGAGGTGCAGGAATGGTTTTAAAATTGCGGGGAACCAGCATAGAGAATAACCGCATATTTTACGCGCTGATTGTATTGGCGTGTATGAACTTCTATGAAGAAGGCGCACTAATCACACTGATTTTGGGACTGTATTTTTTATGGAAGTGCCATTTTAGGTTTGAAACGGATAATTCTCTTGTTTGTATGCTGGTCGTAACAGGATGTATTATTTTCACATCTGTTATATATAACAGGGCGTATGTGGAATGCTTAAAGGCCTTCAATTTCGTCCTCATGTACATTGTAGGGCGGAGAGGATATACCCTTGCAGAAGATAAAGAGGCATTCATTAAACGTACATTGTTTGCGGTTTTCTTTGGGTTTTTCATTCAGCTTATACTCCAATACGGCTATAACTTTGGAAAAACATATGAACGCGCCAGGACGATGTACAGCATTTGGACTCAGCAGGCGATAGCAGTAACTTTGATTGGACTGCTGTCTGCAGCAATAATCGGATACTCATTTTATGGTATCTTTCTCTGCAAGAAAAAGATAATTAAGGCTTTGAGTATTGCTGCAATCATTCTGACTGCTGTTGTTAATTTGGCTTCTGCTACGAGAACGCCAATTTATCTTATGTTTGTTAGCTTCATTGTTATGGCAATCATATATTTTAGTGATAGTTCCACGACCAATTCGAGGGGCAAGATCAGAATGCTGGGAGTACTGCTCGTCTTGGTTATAGGCCTTTTTGTTGCTTTTGAAATGAATGCCTTTAATCTTAAGACTTATGTCGAGACAAGCGCATTATTAGGACGGGTGTCCTATGCTGGTATACAAACGCAAAGAACTACTCTATTTACTCAATACAATAAGCTGATGCCAGAGTACCTTTGGGGTGGAGGGCATATGAGAGCTATTATAGGCAGAAGCGCCCATAACTACCTACAAGAGTCATATGACCTTTACGGAGTGTTCACTTTTTTAGCTCTGATTGTATTTTCGCTTCATATGATTGGAAACTTGGTCAGACTGATAAAAATCAAAGGTAAGAAGGATTTTCAAATACTGATTATTTCAATGAGCATTGCAGTTTTTGTCCAGTGCTGCCTTGAGCCAGTTTTGACTGGTTATCCAATAGTATTTCTGGTTTTGATTATGTTAGATGGTATTATGACCTCCTACCTGAATCAGAATAAATACCGGGTGACAACATGAAAGTATTAGAAATCAATTCAGTTCTTTATGGTAGCACTGGCAAGATTGCACTTCAAATAGCTGAAGTCGCAAAAAGACATGGATACGATGTCCGTGTATGCGTTCCAAAGGGACGACATAACAGTGAAATAATCGATGATAATATTATTTATTTTGGAAACAGGCTGTCAGAAGATAGTCATTTAGCATTGTCAAGATTAACAGGCCTTAATGGGTATTTCTCAATTATAGCGACGCAAAAATTAATAAAAAAAATAGAAGCGTTCAATCCGGATATTATCCAATTGCATAATTTGCATAACAGCTATATCAACATATCGATGTTGTTTGCATACATAAAGAAGAAGGACATACCAGTAGTTTGGACGTTTCACGATTGTTGGCCATTTACTGGAAAGTGCCCTCATTTTACAGTAGTAGAATGCGAGAAGTGGAAAACGGGTTGTTATGAATGTAAGCAATATAAAACGTACCCAAGAGCCTACGTAGACAACACACGTTTTTTGTGGAAAGACAAGAAAAGATTGTTTTTAGGGGTAAGCAACATGACAATTGTAACCCCTTCCAAATGGTTATGCGGGTTAGTTAAAGAATCGTTTTTACAACAATACCGTGTGGAAGTGATAAATAATGGGATTGATTTGAATATTTTTAAGCCTACAAATGATGAGTTTAGAAAAAAGAATCATTTAGATAATAGGAAAATAGTTCTAGGGGTAGCGTCTGTTTGGGGGAAAAATAAAGGCTTAGATGTATTTTATAGATTAGCTAGTGATTTGCCTGATGAATACATAGTGGTTTTAGTAGGTATTGAATCAAATAAGCACAGTGATATGCCATCAAATATTATAGGAATCAATAGAACAGAAAATCAAGAACAGCTTGCAGATATCTATTCTTGTGCTGATGTTTTTGTTAATCCAACATTGGAAGATAATTTTCCTACAGTCAATTTAGAAGCATTAGCCTGTGGTACACCTGTTATAACATATGATACTGGGGGAAGTTCAGAATCAATTGATGTAAAGTGCGGGTGTGTGATCCCAAGAGCTGACTATGACTCTCTTAAAAAAGCTATTATTTATACTGTTGATAATCATGTTTTTTCGCAAAGCGACTGTGTTATGAAAGCTAAGGAATACAGTGCAGAAGATAAGTATGAGGAGTATATAGAGTTGTATGAAAATTGTTCACGTAGTACCAAACGCTCCGTATAACGATAATTGGGGATATCAAGATAATCTGCTTCCAAAGCATCATAAACTGCTAGGACATGATGTTACTGTTATTGCTACTAATCTTCAGCACTCAAAGAACGGGATTGAAGAGATAGAGCCTTGCAACTATGTCTTAGATGATGGAGTTAAAGTAATTAGATTGAGACACAGAAGTTATTATCCTTCTATTCTGACTGAACTATTCACTAAACTAGATATCTATGAATTGTTAAAGGAAATAATGCCGGATTATATTTTTTATCATGGACTGGTGAGCAACACTATTCTTGATGTTATCAAATACAAAAAGCGAATTAACAATAATTGTCTGATTGTTGAAGACAATCACTTAGACTATAACATTGGTAGTCATAGCGTAGGACTTAAAAAAATATTAGGACGAGGATATTATAGGTTTATTAACCGAATTGCATCTCCTTATGTTGAAAAAATATATGGGGTTACCCCTTGGCGAAAAACCTATGCGGAAGAATATTTTAGGTGTCCAGTAGAAAAAACGGATGTTCTCATTATGGGTGCTGATGATTCAGCTATTGATTTTGAAAAGCGTGATCAAATTAGGGAGACAATAAGAAGGAATTATTCTTTTGCGGATGATGATTTTGTTATTATAACTGGTGGGAAAATAGATAAGAAAAAAAATGTATTAGAGCTGATGGAGGCTGTGTACAGGATCGCTGATAATAGAATTAAGCTTCTGATTTTTGGAAGCATAAGTGATGAAATTAAAGAGAAGTTTTACAATCTTCTAAACTTATGTAGCAATATTACGTATATAGGTTGGATAGAGTCAAATACTGTGTATGAGTATTTTTTTGCCTCTGATTTAGCGTTTTTTCCAGGTCAGCATTCGGTGTTATGGGAGCAGGCATGCGCTTCGAAGATTCCCTGTGTTTTTAAGAAATGGGAAGGGATGGATCATGTCGATTGTGGCGGTAATTCTTTACTCGCGTGTGATTTATCAGTGGAAAAGATAATATCGATACTTGAGAGTTTAGATTACACAGAAGAATATAGAAAGATGTTGGAAGTGGCGCGGTCTGAAAAAACGAATATTTATCTTTACAGTAATATTGCGCAAAAATCATTGGAGTGCGTTAAGCAATGAATTTATCATTTTTAAAGCATAAAGAAGTAAAAAATGCAGGATGGATTATAGGTGCCAGAGTTGTGCAGATGTTTCTTTCTCTGTTGGTAAGTATTCTGTCAGCAAGGCTACTTGGACCTAGCAATTACGGATTGGTGAATTATGGTATTACATATACCACCTTCTTTATGTCGCTTTGCACGCTGGGTATAAACTCGGTAATAGTCAAGAACTTCGTTGATTTTCCCGAAGAAAAGGGAGAGACAATCGGTAGCGCAATCGGTTTGCGCTTGATGTCCAGCACATTATCGATTGGCATTATTATTCTAATTTCCTTCTTCTTGGACAGAGGAGAACCCGAGACTATCATAGTAGTCGCATTGTGTGCTGTATGCCTGCTTTTTCATGCTTTCGATACCATTGCTTATTATTTTCAATCTTTATATCAGTCAAAATACTCGTCAACTGTATCTCTGATCGGATATGCAGTTGCTTCAGTTTATAAAATCGTCTTGCTGCTTTTAGGGAAAAGCGTAAGATGGTTTGCTCTTGCTACTTCCGTTGACTACATTGTTATCGCATTATTATTATTGGCCGTTTATAGGAAAAGAGGCGGCCCCAAACTTAGTTTTTCCTGGAGGAAGGGAAAAGAACTTCTTTCAAAGAGTTATCATTATATTCTTTCGGGAGCAATGGTAGCCATATACGGCCAAGTTGACAAGCTAATGCTTAAACATATGATAGATCAGACATCGGTTGGATACTACAGTATCGCCGTTTCGATCAGCAACATGTGGGTTTTTGTGTTAGCGGCAATTATCGATTCAATGTATCCGACGATCTTACAGCTTCACAAAGAGGATCGGAATCAGTTCGAGCGGAAAAACCGTCAACTTTACGGGATAGTGTTCTATGTTTCAATAGGCGTTTCTACGATATTGACTGTTTTTGGACGCTATGCGATCCTGATACTCTACGGAGAAGACTATTTACCTTCCATTGGCGCGTTATCTGTAGTCACTTGGTATACCGCATTCTCGTATCTTGGCGTTGCGAGAAATGCCTGGCTTGTCTGTGAAAACAAACAGAAGTATTTAAAATACACCTATGCGGCAGCCGCCATTATGAACGTGATTCTTAACACAATAATGATTCCGCTCTGGGGCGCAATGGGAGCAGGGCTGGCTTCATTGATAACGCAGATGTTTACGAGTATTGGCCTTCCTGCAATGATACCGGATATGAGGCCGAACGTTAAGCTTATGTTACAAGCGATAATGTTGAGAGGCTGGTTGCCGGAAAAACAAAAGAAATGATTCTAGTGAATAATCATCTGCCAGTAAAGCATGAGTTGTGTTCCTTATACTTTTATCCACATGACATCAAAATTATGAGCTCATGTATTAATATTCAAACATTTCTTTGAATTTACGATAAGTGCTTAAAACCACTAGTATTATTGAGATGAGAGGTTTTACGATGAAACGAATAACAGATTTGGCAAGGATTAAAGAAATTGATTTGTCGATTCTGATTGCTGTGGATAAAATTTGCAGGCAAGAAGAAATTAAATACTCTTTGGCTTACGGAACTTTATTGGGGGCTGTCAGACACAAAGGCTTTATTCCATGGGATGACGATATAGATTTGTTTATGCCACGGCCAGACTATAATCGATTTGTTGAATACTGCAGAACACATGAAACAGATTTTGGATTTGTATCCTGTGAAATAGACCCTCAATATCATCGACTTTATGGAAAAGCTTGGGACAAAAATACTATTATTCAAGACCCGTTTTCGAATTATGAGGGGATTTCTTTGGGAGTGAATATTGATATCATGCCTATTGATGGCATTGGTATGACTTACGAGGATGCAAAAGAAAACATAAAACCAGCTATTTATTTCAATAAGATTATTTCTGCGATGAACTGGGATAAATACACAAAGAGTATAACAAATCCCTGGTACGTCGAACCAATTAGATTCGGATTATTTCTGATTACGAGATTCTTTAATAAAGAAAAATACACAGCAAATCTAAATTCTAAAGTGCAAAAATATAGTTTTGATGAGATGCAGTATGTAGCGGCAGTTTGTGACACAAAAACATTTAAAGCTATAAAAGACAAGGGTATTTATTCAGGGTATGTAGAACTTGAGTTTGAAGGGCGTAAGTTCATGGCTATGAGTGGTTACGATAAGTTCCTTCGTGAAATATATGGAGACTATATGAAGCTTCCACCAGAGAATAAACGCGTCTCTAATCATAACGTTATTGCGTATTATAAATAATGGAGGATGTAAAATGGTTTACGCAGCTGTTTTAGCAGGTGGTATCGGAAAGCGAATTGAAAGGCATTCCATACCGAAACAGTTTATTTCAATCGGTGGGACGCCGATCATCATTCTCACGGTACGTGAATTTCTAAAGAACAATCGTTTTGAGAAAATCTATATTGCCATTCACAAGGATTGGAAAGATTATCTGAAAGAATTATTGACTGCTTCATTTGCTGATGAAGAACTGGAACGTGTTGAGCTTGTTGATGGAGGCAAAGAGCGCCTGGATTCTTTCACAAACGTAATGGATGCCGTAATCAGTTCTTATGGCCTTCATGAGGAAGACGTCCTTATCTGCCATGATTCGGTCCGTCCGTTTGTGACCCAACAGATGATCAATGATTGCATTGATGCAACGTTAGAGGACAATTTTGCTCTGACGGTGGTGCCCACTACAGATACCATCCATGTTGCTCATGACGATAAGTTCATAGAGGGAACTCTGGATCGTAATGGCCTTTACAATGGACAGAATCCATCTGGATTTAATATTGCTCTGCTTAAGAAAGCTGTAGACAGCTTTACTGAGGAGACCAAGGCTTCTGTTACGGGGACTACGCAGCTGATCCTTAAGCTTGGGTATAAGATTCGTATCGTCAAGGGTCACACTAGTAATTTTAAGATCACGACAGATAATGATCTTGATGTAGCAGATTGTATTGTTCGCTCTAGGCCTAAGACCCGGAAGATTGAACTTGTCGATGTTACACTCCGCGACGGTGGTATTGTAATTAACTTTGATTATGGCATGGAGCGCATGCAGAGGATCAAAGCTACACTTGAAGCCTCTGGTGTGGAGTACATTGAAACCGGCTATATTGACGAGATAAAGGGCAGTCCAGAAGGACGCACATGCTTCGACAATGAGGTTTCGATTGAAAAGACACTTCTAAGTACCGGAAAGAAACCTAGCGTGACTTATTTCGCAATGATTGACTATGGCACCTTTGATGTGAATAAACTGCAGCCGAGAAGCGCAAATGGTGTGGACGGTATCAGGCTTGCTTTCCACAAGGAAAACTGGGAAGATTCCATCGAATGGGGCAAGATCATCATGTCAAAGGGCTATGACCTTTACATTCAGCCCATGGTCAGCATGCGTTACACCGATGAGGAGTACAAGCATCTGATCCAAGTGTGCAATACCGAACTAGCGGATGCTGCTGGATTCTATGTAGTTGATAGCTTTGGGCAGATGGATAACCTGGCACTGATTCACAAGCTAGAAATTGCCGATCAATATGTCAGTATGTCTATGAAACTCGGCTTCCATGCCCATAACAATCGTCAGATGGCGTATTCAAATGCCCTGGCCTTTGTAGAGTTCAATTCAAGGCATGATATGATGCTGGACGCAAGTATCATGGGTATGGGAAAGGGAGCTGGCAATCTGTGTACGGAACTGATTGAAGCTACTTTAATCAACGAAGGAAAGAGTTACAATTCCAATGTGGTCTACGATGCCATATCTGAATACTTCGCGGATCAACAAAAAAAGACACCTTGGGGCTATAGCCTGGATTATTATCTGTCTTCGCTTTATTCCTGCACGCCAAGCTATATAAAGATTTTTACAGCAGATGACCGTGTCACGACGGATGTTCTTGTCGATCTGTTAAAGAATATGCCAGATGAAAAGAGAGCTGCGTGTGACAGAAAGTTTGCAGCTGAGTATTTGAAAGGGTATTTTGAATGAATACAATAGACAAGCCAAATTATAGTCTGATAAGTAAGTACAGAGCTGTACTTATGGGGATTGCTATTATCCTAATAATGTTCTGCCATATGGATGTTGCGCAAGGACATAATGGAGTGCAGGTTACTTCATTAGCAAGAGCACTCCATATCTTCACAGTTGGTGTAGATATTTTTATGTTTTTATCAGGATTTGGCTTGTATTACTCGTACACAAAGAACAAACCATCATATCGAGAGTTCGAGTCAAAAAGATTAATTCGGATTCTTCCCAAATACATAATAATAGGTGGGACAACATACGCCATATATGACTTGATACTGCATCAACTTGGAATCGTCCAGTTTCTTAGTGATATAACTTTTGTTTCGTGGATGAGAGGAGAGTCAACGAAATATTGGTACATACTGGCAATCATTGTTTTCTATCTGATTTTCCCGGCATTATTTCGATTTGTTTATTCAGGAAAGCATGGATTGCAAAAAATAATTGGATTTTCACTGTGCTGGTGGATTGTTGAGGAACTGCTTTCTGAACATATAGCAGCTGTGGGAAACTTCAGAATTGCCTTAGCAAGACTTCCGATTTTTATCATTGGTATATATTGCGGAAGCTTATCATATGAAAAAAAAGAACTTAAAAAGAGCTTCATTGCTATGATGCTTGTATTTGGCTATTTGCTGTTTATAGTGATGAAAATAACAGCATTGAAACCTATTGCCGAATACTTCTATTATCCTGGGCGGGCAGCACTTGCGGTTTCTATAATGATAACTGTTATAGGCTTGCTCGAAATGTTTGAAAAATACATCCCATGCCTACAGCGTACTCTTATCAAGGTGCTTGGTTGGTTTGGGGGAATAACATTAGAATTATATTTGTTGCATCAAAGCTATATGATTTTGCTGGAATATCCATATAAGTTAACGACCTACCCGATTGCGGCCTTTATTTTACCAACGTTAACAGCTGCAGCAATATACGCATGCAGGACGATAAAAGGAAAAGGGAAAGTTGCATGAGAGCTTATAGCATTTTTGATGATTTTACAAAGGAAGCAATAGATACCTTGAGCTTTGCCGGAGTTGAATTAACGGTTCATCCGTTAGGGAATCCACGTCCTGATCATGATCAGATGAGAAAAATTCTCGAAGAATATGACTGTGCGATCATTGGTACAAGCCAGAAGATAACGGAGGATATGTTTGAATGTATCACTACGCCGAGGATCATTGCGACTGCATCTGTGGGACTGGACCATATTAAGGTACCAGAGGAAAAAAAGAGTCTGGTTACAATTTTAAATACTCCCAAAGCTAATGCTCAGTCCGTTGCTGAGTATACAATGGGGTGCGCATTGTCATGTGTGAAGAGGCTTGCTGAAGGCAATCAACTATATAGAGCAGGTAAAAACAATAAGGCTCTCTATCATAAACCAGAAGATTTGGCAGGCAAGACGATTGGTGTTGTAGGAGCGGGCAATATTTCGGTTCGCATTATGGAATATGCTCGCCTCTTTGGAATGAAGATCCTTTGTTGGACGAGAAATCCAGAGAGCCACTATGAGCTGAAAGAAAAGGGCGTTAAGTTTGTAAGTTTAGAAGAATTGGTTGTAACATCTGATGTGATCTCAGTCAACCTTCCAAATAATGCAGGAACAAAAGGAATTATATCCGCCAAGCTTATCGAGCAGATGGAATCTACTGCGATTTTTATTAGTGTCTCGCGCTTGGAAACGATCGATATTGAGGCCCTCATGCAGAAAGCATGTGATAATCCGTCCTTCTATTTGTGCCTTGATCTTGATGTGGATGAGAGAGTTACTAAGATTATGCCGGATCAAGCTAACGTCATAATAACACCTCATATTGCCGGTGGCACAGTAGAAACAAGAAAACGGATGTTCAAGGAAGTGGCCGCCCAAATAGCTAGCATTGTTGAAAGGGCTGGGTGACAGTATGCGTAAACAAATCTACAGTATAGCACGTAAAGTCTATCATGAAGTTCATGGCATTTGGTTTCATAAATATAAAATAGATTTAGGAGAAGAACAGAAATGGTCCCTTTTAGAGAAGATTAAATATAATCGTCTGGGATTTACTAATGAAGATTATGCAGATTTTAATCTAAAAAATGCTGATTATCATGACTATATAAGTTTCCGCGAAAGATGGAGGCTTGAATATCTTAATGGAAGATTTGCTGATATTCTTGGGGAAAAATTGATGTTTGAACGCATCTTTGGTCACTATATTGGAGTGCCACATATCAATTGCTGGGTAAAAAATCACAGATGTATTGACATGGAAACTGGAAGCGAGATAGAAATACTGTCTATACTTGAATCAAAAAAATCATTGATTGCCAAACCTACACGTAGTGTTGGAGGAGGATCTGGCATACATAGGATAAAAAACGATTGTGGAGAATATTGGATAGACCAAAGAACTGTAACCGCTGAAGAATTAAAAGAAGCGGTTTGTAAATGGGAAGAGTATATTATCGTTGATTTTGTAAATCAGGCAATGTATTCAGATGAGATATATGCTGAAACGACAAATACGATCCGCGTCGTTACAGTACAACGTAAGAATGGAGACTTTGATGTTGTCCTTGCATTTCATCGTTTTGGTACTGACAGTAGCCGCCCTGTTGACAATATTTGTAGCGGTGGGGTTGTTGCCTTAGTTGATCTTAACAATGGACAACTGAGTGTAGCGAAAAGGGTAACTGAGCCAAATAAATCTTATTCGAATCATCCTGATAGTGGATCCTTGATAGAAGGAGTACAGATTCCGAAATGGAATCAATTAAAGCAAACGCTGATTCATGTGCATCAGTGTTTTCCATATTACACATTTTTGGCATGGGATGTTGTGCTAGATCAAAATGAAAAACCGATTATTTTAGAGATTAATAGGGGCTGCGATTTAAATGTGCAGGTTATTCGTCCTTTGAGAAAAGAGAAGATAGGGATCTTTATGCAGGAATATGGCTTGTTAGACAATAGATAAGTATAACGTGAGAGAAAGGTGAGAAGAGATGACCGAAAAAAAGACTGGCTTTTCCCACAATAATATTGAAATAAGAAATATTTCTGCGGGGGGGGGTACTGAAGGTAATGGCTTCACAAACCTCAAATCCACATCAACAGTTAAAAAAAGAGAATCATCTTTTTCAAAAATAAAGTATTTTCTGTATAAGAAATTCGATTTTGATCGAGCTGGTGAAGCTGCTGTGAAAAGGTCGATTAAAAGGTGGCACAAGGGAGGATGGCTCAATCATGCTTTGGCAAGACATCAATGGAATGTTGTGCGAAAAAAGTATAGTTGTGACATATTTCCAGGCATAACGGTCGGAAAGGGATTAAGAATAGAACACCCAATGTGGACCTGCATCGGTAAAACGACTATTCTTGGGAATAATGTTAGAATCTACAACAATGTTTTAGTTATAGCTAAGGTAACAGGAGACGAACAACGTATAGAGAATGACGAAAGAAGACATGCAAAAATAGGAAATGATGTTGTACTAGTAC
>AUXO013864779.1_pt1 | contig 13104 bp, 10 predicted proteins | sample 768731 | NCBI WGS metagenome assembly AUXO01 (sample SAMN02715735, study PRJNA202380) | gut metagenome | biome: sheep rumen | host: Ovis aries | place: New Zealand: Palmerston North
AGTTGTAGTAGCTGCAGATAGAGCGGTGGAAATGGATCGCTTTATTGGTAAGCCATTAGTCCAGGTAGGTGTTGTAGAGGGAATAAGAAGGCCAAAAGAGCTGATTGAGCAGGCGCTCAGCAGCAACTGTCCTACATTCGATGCCAGTACCAAGACTGAATATTCAAGTATGTTCATGAGGCTCTATCGTCATTTGATGAGCGGACTTACTTATCTGCTGCCTTTAGCTGCTACGGCCGGCATACTATCAGCAATTGCCCGTATTGGCATTCTCCATAATACGAATTTAGGTCTTTTCCTTGATTCAATCGGCTATAGCATAGGTACGCTGCTTTTCCCTGTGCTCAGCGCCTTTATTGCCTTTTCTATCGCAGGTAAAACGGCCCTGGTGGCAGGATTTACCGGCGGTGTAATGGCCATGATAGAAAGTTCCGGAGTCTTAGGAGCAGTAGCAAACGGCTTTGTGGGCGGAGGGGTAGCCTTCTGTACAGCATCGCTGGCTCAGCGATTTTTAAAGGGTCATGACGCGATGTTCGCGCTGCTGGTGTATCCGATAGTAGGTGCCCTGGGAACTACTCTGATAGCTCAGTTTGTAACCAATCTTCCTTTTGCTCTGCTGGATGATTTCTTAAATTCCCTATTTGCAAACTCTGGTCTGGTCATACAGATTTTACTAGGCTCGGTCCTGGCAGGCATGATGTCTGCGGATATGGGCGGACCTATGAACAAGATCTCTTATGCCTGCGGAGCTTTATTATTAGCAGACTGTCTGCCGGAAAACGGGCCAGGAAGCTTGGTAATGGCTTCAGTTATGGCCGGAGGAATGATTCCGCCTATGGCGGCAGGTGCTGCGGCAGGACTGCTGGGCAGAAGATTCTTTGATGAGCATGAAAGAAAAATTGCCTTCTGGTCCTTTTTAAAAGGTCTGCTGTTTATAACTGAGGGCGTGGTGCCGTTCCTTGCATTCAACCGCCAGAGAATGACGATTGCCTGTATCGTAGGATCTGCGACGGCAGGCGGCCTGTCCATGTATTATCAGTGCCAGGTGTGCGCCCCGCACGGCGGTATTTTTATAATTCCGCTAGCAGAAAATTCTCTGTCGTTTTTATTTTCGCTGTTCATCGGAACTCTGGTCGGGGCAGTGTTATTTACTGTTCTGAGAATAGGCGTGAAAAGGCAGTCAGACGAAGTATAGGCTAATACAATAATAAAGCATTCCTCTACGCTCATAATAAGCCTGTGAGGAATGCTCTAATTGTATGTTCGTACTGGTTAAGAGAACCTACCTGTAACTAATTTATGGTTTTCATTTGATTGAGAACCGATTCCATGCGCTCTCTCCAGGCCTGCAGAACTTCTTTTAAGTGCTGGTTTTCAGATTTTAATTCAATCATTTTATGGCGCAGAGCAATTAGTTCGTTTTCTCTTTCTGACAGCTTTTTTTCTGACAAGACAAGTCTTTCAGAGATGGAATTTGCCAGCTGTCCGATTTCCTCGAGCTGCATCAGCAGTTCCTTCTCTTTGGGACTTAGTTCTCCAATTCCGTTTGCGTTCATCATAGAATATACCTGCTGAGATCTTCATCCTGCACAAGATCTTTTAGGTGACTGTCTACATAGTCTGAATCAATCTCAACGTGACTTCCGCTTTCATCCGGAGCATTGAAGGAAATATCCTCCAGAAGCTTTTCCATAAGTGTATGCAGTCTTCTTGCACCGATGTTTTCTGTTTTTTCATTGACATTGTACGCATCTTCAGCAATTCTTTTGATTGCGGTCTCATCAAAATGAACATCGATATTTTCGGTCTTCAGAAGAATTTCGTACTGCTTGGTAAGAGAATTATGAGGCTCTTTGAGGATTTTTTCAAAATCTTCAATTGATAAAGGACTCAGTTCTACACGAATAGGAAGTCTTCCCTGTAACTCCGGGATAAGATCAGACGGTTTTGACATCTGGAAGGCACCTGATGCAATAAAAAGTATATGGTCAGTCTTGAGCATTCCGTATTTGGTGCTTACCGTGGAGCCTTCAATTATCGGGAGCAGATCTCTTTGTACGCCCTGTCTGGACACACCGCCTCTGTCATTAGATTCCTGACAGATTTTGTCTATCTCATCAATAAAAACAATGCCATGATTTTCTGCTAATTCCAGCGCCTGCTGCTTGAGCTCTTCAGGGTTTGAAAGTTTTGCGGCCTCTTCCTCTGTCAAAGCTTTTAGAGCATCTTTGACTTTCATTTTTCTTTTGACAGTTTTGCCGGCACTCATGTTTTCAAACAGCTGCTGCAGCTGGTTGTTTACTTCATCCATTGGTCCGCCGCCTATAATGTTAAGCGATGCCCCTTTGGCGGCAATATTAACTTCTATTTCTTTGTCGTCTATTTTATGTTCGCGCAGCTGTTTTCTCATCATCTGTCTTGCAGCGCTGCCGTTCTTTTCCTCGGCAGTTGCGCTAGGCATCGGCAGCAGCACATCCAGAAGCTGTTCCTCGGCAGCATCTTCGGCTTTAATCTTATTGTGCTTAAAGGCCTCTTCCTTTACTAGCTTCATTGCTACATCAGCCAGTTCACGGATGATTGACTCTACGTCCTTTCCTACATAGCCAACCTCTGTGTATTTGGTTGCTTCTACCTTTATAAATGGAGCTTTTGCAAGTTTTGCAAGTCTTCTGGCAATTTCGGTTTTTCCTACGCCGGTAGGTCCAATCATAAGGATATTTTTAGGAACAATTTCTGCTCTGACATCTGCAGAAAGCTGCATTCTGCGCCAGCGGTTTCTAAGGGCTATGGCTACGGCCTTTTTGGCGTCTTTTTGTCCGACAATGTAACGATCTAATTCGCTGACAATTTCTCTTGGAGTAAGTTCGGTCATATATGGGGTCTCAGTTTATATTGAATCGGTTTTCTAAAAAGCTTAATAAATATCTAAAAGCGTAAAGAGTCTGGCTGATACTGTCTGTGCTGCTAATATCACCCATAAACAATTTCTTTAGTACTTTATTGTTTCTATTGTCTGGTTAGAATTGGTAAAGACACAAATGTCGCCTGCAATAGACAATGACTTTCTGACAATATCTTCGGCTTCTAAGTCTGTGTTTTCCATAAGAGCTCTAGCGGCAGACAGCGCATAATTCCCGCCTGAGCCTGTTGCTAGAATGTCATCATCCATGCGCAAAACATCTCCGGTTCCTGTGATCATTAAGGAATCTTTTTTATCTGCTACAATCAAAATGGCTTCCAGCTTTCTTAATGCACGATCAGTTCTCCAGAGTTTTGCTAATGAAATACTGGCTTTCTCTAGATTTCCCTGATGCTCTTCTAATTTTTTTTCAAATAAGTCTAATAAAGTAAATGCGTCAGCTGTAGATCCGGCAAATCCGGCAATTACTTTATCGTGAAAAATTTTTCTAACTTTGATGGCATTCCCTTTGAGAACTGTGCTTTGACCCATTGTGACCTGTCCGTCACCACCCATACAAACTATGTTGTTTCTTCTAACTGTTACTATTGTTGTCATATGATTTCAGGAAAGATAGTATTTTTATTTCATTTGAAATAAATGCGTTGATAGATATAGATTATAAGTGATGCTTAGTTGGTGATTTTTCAATAGTGATGAAGGTTATTCGCTAAATTATCGATTAAAAAATATCTAATCGATAATTCAGGAATATTTTGGTAAGTAAAATTAAGTCAGATAAAAAATTACATTTCAAAAATGGAGCAGGAAGATACCAGACCATGGCTGTCTAGCTCTGAGAATATTTTCTTTGCTTCATCTTTAGAGTCAAATGGTCCAAGGTCCAGGGTATATTTGCCTCCAGGAAGTGATGAAATTTTTGAACCGATTCCTATGAAGGCAATCTGTGCCTTAGTTTCCTGAGCGGTGTCTTCAGATGCATATTCTCCACAGCGCATTCCTATTTTGGCTGCTGCCTTAGGGGTTTCTGGATAAATATCTGCAGGCGCCTCTTCTATCTCGGTAGATGGGTTCTGTACCTGCAGAACTTCAGACGAAGAACTGGCAGAATCTTTTGCCGGGGCACTGCTGTTTACAGCATCGCTGTTTAGAAAATCATCAATAGGAGATGCCTCAAAATCATATTTCTGATTCGAAGGAATGCGTACTCTGCTGTCTTCAGTTTTTTCGGTTTGTGGTGCTGATTCCTGACTTGAGGCTTTATTATCAGCTTTTATGTCGAGCGCGGTTTCAAGATTATCTGTTGCCTGATTATCTGAATTATTTGCCTTTTTATCGTTTCCTGTTAATGCAGAAACAGCAAAAGCCAGAATAATAACGACTGCAAGCGCAATAGCCGCTTTAATTAGAGTGTCTTTCTTTTGATTAGGAGAAAATTTTATATTTAAAATTTTTTTTAAATTATTCTGCATAATTTCAGTGCCATTAAATGCGACAAAGATATAAACAACCTGCATGGATTATATATTGTCGCATTATTTATATAAACAGAAGTTACATTTGCTCCATAACGTTTATGCCGAGCAGCCCAAGTCCCAGCTTCAGGGTTTTGGCGGTCAGCTCGCAAAGGGCCAGACGGCTCTTCTGAATAGCAGGATCAGTACCTTCTTTAAGAACCGGGCAGGTTTCATAGAAATGCATGAAATTGCCTGAAAGTTCGTATAGATAGGTAGACAGAATATTAGGCATGGCCTTGGCGCATTCGCTGTGAATAGTATCGCTGAATGCCAGAAGCTTGTTGGCCAGCTCTTCCTCTGTTTCATTGGTTATGACTATTTTTCCTGCTGTAGTCTGAGCTTTTCTGAAAATTGCTCTTATTCTGCTGTAGGCGTACTGCAGATAAGGTGCGGTATTGCCTTCAAATGACAGCATCAGATCCCAGTCAAAAATATAGTCAGTGGTTCTGTTTTTGCTTAAGTCTGCATACTTTACTGCGCCAACCGCAATATTATGTATGACCTGCTCTCTTTCCTCTCCCTGCAGCTGGCTGTTTCTGTCTTTCAGGATGTTTGTAACTCTGTTTTCGGCTTCATCAAGCAGATCATTGAGTTTGACTGTGCCGCCGCTTCTGGTCTTGAACGGTTTACCGTCTTTGCCAAGCATCATGCCGAAAGGACAGTGTTCTATTGATATTTTTTCAGAGGCGTAGCCGGCACGCTTTGCTATTGCGGCAACCGTTTCCACGTGCTGATGCTGTCTGGAATCGGTGAAGTAGAGAATTCTGTCTGCCTTCAGGGTTTCAGTACGGTATTTTATACAGGCAATATCTGTAGTGTTGTATAAATAGCCGCCGTCATTTTTTCTAATGATGTTTCCTAAAGGATTGCCATCTTTATTTTTGAACTGGTCAAGATAAACTACAATCGCTCCCTGATCTTCTACTGCAATCCCTCTTTTTAACAGGTCATCCACTATTCCTGGAAGCATGCTGTTGTACATGCTCTCTCCCATAGTGTCTTTTTCGGACAGCGTAACATCGAGTCTTCTGTATAATTTGTAGTTCTGCTGCATTGTCATAGTAACAAGCTTCTGCCACATGCTAAGGCAGTATTTGTCGCCGCCCTGCAGTAATACTACGTAGTGTCTGGCCTTTTCTGCAAAAACAGCGTCTTCGTCGTAACGCTTTTTGGCCTCTCTGTAGAAGGCTTCAAAGTCAGTCAGATTAAGACCCTGTCCTGATTCATTTTCTTTTTCTTCAAGGAAGGCAATCAGCATTCCAAACTGAGTACCCCAGTCACCAATGTGGTTGGCTCTTATGACTTTATTTCCTAAAAATTCAAGAGAACGTGCAATTGCATCGCCGATCACAGTAGATCTAATGTGGTGTACTGCCATCTCTTTTGCGACATTAGGTGCAGAATAATCAACAATAACAGTTTCCGGATTAGCTGATTTTTGAACGCCCAGGCGAGGATCATTGAGCATGTTCTCAAGCTGGGAGGCTATAAATTCTTTGTTGATGAAGAAATTTATAAAGCCTGGGCCGGCTATTTCAACTTTGCTTATTTTGGAGTCAGTAGATATTAAGCCAACTAATTTCTGTGCGGCGTCACGAGGGCTGCAGTGAAGACTTTTGGCAATCAGCATTGCGATATTAGAAGCAAAATCACCATGAGTACGGTCCTTGGTTCTCTCGACTTTTATATTCGTTAAGACTTTTTCATCTATGGAATTTTCGGTGTCGATTTGCTTTACGCAATCTTTTAATAAGTTCTGTATATAAGCTTTCATTTGAATAGTGTTCTATTAACTGGGTAAATGTAGTTTCCTGATATGCTATTAAATTTGCAGATCAATTTCCTGGGCCTTTTATGATCAGGGCTTTTATCAGCTTTATTGATGATCTTGATAATATGAAGGACAAATTGTATAAACAACCTTCTAATTGTTTTATGGATTAGTTTGTTTGAGAATAAATTAAAAATTTAATTTATATAAATCAATAAAATAATCACCAAGGCATTTCTTGTTTATTTTATCACCAACTCGTCTATTTTCAAGGATTCAGAATTAGATGAGGATTAGCACTAATCAGGCATTCATGTGGCAGCGCGCTCTGGAGTTTTTCATGTTACAAATCCGACTGCAGTTTTACACAATGCTTCGATATCTTATAAGACATCAATACATAATCAGCGGATCTACTTCAATTGCAAATCTGACATCGTTAGATGGCTTTAAGGTCGCAACGACTGAAGACGCAAAATCCAGAATTTTACTTAATTTCTGTTTGCTGTCTGACGAAAGAAGAATATGAAAATGATACCTGTTCTGCCTCTTTTCAATTTTGTCTGACATTATTGGAAAAACCGTAACCGCTTTCTGTGCAAGTTCACAGTTAGCCAGTTGGTCATATATGCTTAATATAAGAGAATGCGCTTTTTCTCTATTTGTACTGTTTACTAGGACATAAGCCTGCGATGTATATGGCGGCAGACCGATCTGTTTCCTTAGCGCCAACAGATTATGCGCAATCTGACTGTAGCTGCTCTCTAGGGAAATTATCTGATTTATCAGCTGTTCTTCCGGATGATGTGTTTGAATTATAACCACGCCTTTTTTGCTGGCTCTTCCTGCTCTGCCTGATACCTGTGTTAGCAGCTGGGCTACATATTCAGTCGAGCGGAAATCGTCAGAATAGATATTAGAGTCAATATCTATTATTCCAACTAATGTTACGTTAGGAAAGTCATGGCCTTTTGCTATCATCTGGGTACCGATAATAATCTTGGCGATACCTTTCTTGAATTTTTCCAGTCTGACTTCTAAGGCTTTTTTATTGGATACAGTATCCCGGTCGATTCTCTCTATTTCTAAATCCGGATATCGGGCTTTTAGAAATTCTTCTACCTGTTCGGTACCAAAGCCTGATTCAAGCAGGTCAGTGCCGCTGCAGCAAGGGCACTGCTTTGGTATCACGGTTGAGTATTCGCAAATGTGGCAGCGTAGCCGGTTGTCATTTTTGTGAACAGTTAAAGGTATGTCGCAATTAGGGCAGTTAATGATTTTTCCGCAGCTGTGACACACTAAATGATGAGAGTAGCCTCTTCTGTTTAAAAACAGCAGCACCTGATTGCCCTTTGCTGTTTCCTCGCCTATACGGTTCTCCAGGGTTTCGCCTATTCCGGTATTCAGCCCCTCTGTCATTTTTTCATCTCTCAGGTCTATGACGTTAAAGCATGGCAGATCGGCATTTCCTGCTCTCTGGGTTAGGTTAAGCTGAGTATATTTACTCTGTTCAACACAGTAGTAGCTCTCTAGACTAGGTGTCGCAGAGCCAAGAATTATCGGGCACTGGTTTTCCTTGGCTCGTAAAATTGCCAGCGCTCTAGCATGGTATCTAAATCCGTCGGTTTGCTTAAATGAGAGGTCGTGCTCTTCGTCTATTACAATAAGTCCAAGATTAGGAATTGGAGTGAACAGGGCAGTTCTTGTTCCAATCAGAATGGCGGCCTTGCCGGTTTTCATGTCCAGATAGGAATCAAGTCTCTCTCTGTCAGTCATAGCTGAATGCATGGATGCAACAGGGACATTGAACCTTCTGTAAAAGCGATCAAAAGTCTGTGGCGTCAGCGCAATTTCCGGGACTAGTACCAGAGCAGCTTTGCCCTGAGTCAATGTGTTTTCTATTACTCTCAGGTAGACTTCTGTTTTGCCGGATCCGGTGATTCCGTTTAACAGAAAAACGTTAAATCCGTGACAGGCAGAAATAGTGTTTATGGCATTCTGCTGCTGCATATTTGCAGTAGGAGGAGTCTCTTTTATGATAGAAGTGCAGAGTGTCTGCCAGTTTTCGTTAACGATGTTCTGATTTACTAAATTGGCAATACCCTTTTTTATAAGAGCGTTCTCGCTGCTGCTGCTAAAACCTCGGTCTCTTAGTTCTTTTCGGCGCGTTATTCCTTTTTTTAATATTTCAATAATTTTTAACTGCTCACTAGATCTTATTTTGGAGGTATCTACATCAGGATCAGCAAGTTCTAAGGCAGGAATTTTTTCATAATCGCATTTCCCGCCTTCTCTGAGAATCTTTGGAGTTGCTGTTCCTAGGCACTGCCCTAGCGGGTAATGGTAATAGGTGCTGCCAAATTTAAGGATATTTAAAACATCTTCGCTTATGAGCCCTTCAGGATCGAGAAGTGTGGCTGTCTTGATTTTGCTGTCATCTTCGATATTTTTTAATATGCTGGTTATTATTCCTATCTGATCTGCTCCTGCAAAATTGACTTTTACTCTGGCTCCCAGGCATTTGTGTGAAACAGATGCAGCAGTTTTGTATAAAAAGGACTTCCACAAGGGTCTGTTTACTGCTACTTCTATGTATGTAAAATTATCGGTTGTCATGGCAGGCATTGCTTTTTCACCATAAGGCATAACTATAGCCTTTGGTGATTATTTAGTATTATTAAAGAGTAAGTAATAGTCTGAGCAGAAGAAATAATATCACATATTGCAACACTCATTAATTTGTAATATAATTTTGCGTCTTTATTCATATAGGCGTGTGGTATCCGGCGCTGACTAGTGGTTGGAAGGGCGACACGCACTGAGGTTAAAATGAAAGAAAATATTCATCCAAAATATGAGCTTGTTACTGTACGCTGCTCCTGTGGCAATACATTCCAGGTTCATTCAACTGCATGCCACGATATAGATATCGAAGTTTGTGCAAAGTGCCATCCTTTCTTTACTGGTAAACAGAAGATTGTTGATACCGGCGGACGTGTAGAAGCATTCAAAAAACGTTTTGGTGCATTCTCTCTTTCTGCAAAGAAAGGCGCAGCAAAATAATACTGGATACAGTTATAAATTACAAAAGCATGTTCTTAAACAAGAATGTGCTTTTTTTTATTTGTATTTCATTATCTTAATAATTAATCTTCTTCTAAGAAATTTATTTATCTGATCGTCTGTCCTTCCCATTAGACAATTGTCTGCTGATTTTTTTTGATCAAATTTATCGGTTTGCTGGAAATTTATTGTTTAACTATAGAAAACAGAGTATTAATCGAAGAGTGGTGCATTACTTCACACAAATGAATGATGTTACATGTAAGTTACGCATAATTGTAATACACTCAATTTGCTAAACGATGCATACTTTTTTATCAGAATAATTTGTTCAAACAACACAGACCATATTGACAATGTGGTATTAGTACTAAAGAGGAGTTCACCTTGGCGCACGATCAAAAAGTTCTTCATGACAGGGCACTTGCTTATCATGAAAATCCGACCCCTGGCAAAATAAAAGTTGTAATTACTAAACCTGCAGAGACTGCAGATGATTTAACTTTAGCTTATAGCCCAGGAGTGGCTGAACCAGTAAAAGAAATTGCCAACAACCCTGATGATGCATACAGATATACAGGTAAGGGAAATAGCGTCGCGATTATCTCTAACGGTACCGCTATTTTAGGCTTAGGCAATTTAGGGCCACTCGCCTCTAAACCTGTTATGGAAGGTAAGGCTCTTCTGTTCAACCGTTTTGCTGGAATCGATGCAATAGACATTGAAGTAAACAATAAGAGTGTTGATGATTTCATCACTACTGTTGAGTGTATTGCAGATACCTTTGGCGGAATAAACCTAGAAGATATCAAGGCTCCTGAGTGCTTTACTATAGAGCGCGAATTAATAAAAAGATGCAAGGTACCAATCTTCCATGACGATCAGCACGGCACTGCAATTGTAACCACTGCAGGAATTCTTAATGCTGTTGAACTGCAGGGCAAAAAGATTGGCGACTGCAAGGTTGTCTGTGTGGGTGCAGGTGCTGCAGGAGTTGCCTGCTCTAACCTTCTGCTTGCAAGTGGCGCTAATAAGAAGAATTTCTTCATGGTGGACCGCCACGGTGTTATTCGTTCAGACAGACCGCAGTATAACAATGGCGAAAAGCCTAACTTTATTAACGATGCTGGCCCTAAGACTCTCTCAGAGGCAATGAAGGATGCTGACGTTCTGTTAGGCGTATCAGGTCCAGGACTGATCTCAGAAGACGATGTGAAATCAATGGCAAAGAATGCTGTTATTTTCGCATGCTCTAACCCTGATCCTGAAGTCGATCCTGCTCTTGTGGAGCGCGTTCGCCCTGATATTATTATGGGAACAGGCCGTTCTGACTATCCAAATCAGATTAATAATGTTTTGTGCTTCCCATACCTGTTCAGAGGAACTCTGGATGTTCGTGCAACCTGCATCAATACAGAAATGAAACTTGCTGCCATGAATGCTCTGAAAGATTTGGCCAAGGAACCAGTACCTCCTGAGGTAGTAAAAGCCGCTCAGGTTGATAAGCTTGAGTACGGAAGGGACTATTTAATTCCAAAGCCAATGGATCCAAGACTTCTCAAGAAGCTGTCAAGAGCCGTGGCAGAAGCTGCAGTGAAAACTGGAGTTGCAAGAATTCCTATGCCAGAGCACTATATGGAATAGCTTCGCAGTTAAATAGGTTAAACTCATAATTTCAAACCCCGTTCATAGAACGGGGTTTTGTTTTGATAATCGTCCCTGTGAGCTGCAGCTACTTCTTTAAAAGAAGAGCGCCGCTTTCTAGGTGTTCTGTATAAGGAAACTGATCAAAAAAAGCCAGTTTGCTTACAGTATGGGTTTTCTGAAGATATTTTAAATCACTGGCAAAGGACTCCTTTCCACAAGAAATGTATATTATTCTGTCGAATTTTGCCGTGAAGTCCAATGCTTCTTTATACTGAAGACCGCTCCTTGGAGGATCTATAAAAAGGGTAGAGAAGTTATAATCATTTATGTTAATTCCTGCCAGTTCAAGTCTTCTGAATTTGCGGATATTTTCTAATGCCTGAGCTACTTCTACGGCGCTTAGTCTTACTATCTGCGTATTTGTTATTTCATTATTTCTAATATTGAATAAGGCATTTTCGGTAGGCGTTCTAGACACTTCTGTTGCCAGTACCTTTTTAAAAAGACCTGCCAGACACACGGTAAATGTGCCGCTTCCGCAGTACAGTTCCAGCAAATCTTTATCTGATTGATCTTTACAGCATTTTCTTGCAAAATTAACCATATTTTCACAGGCGCTGATATTAGGCTGGGAAAAATTGCCCTCAGTCTGTTTAAGCATGAATTTCTGCCTATCGGTAGCAATTTCTTCGATCAGAGAATCAGTACTTACTAAAATTTTCTGCTTTTTCGATCTGGCCACGAAGTTTACATATAGTCCGCGTTTACTCAGCAGATCTCTTAAGACTTCGGCTTCTTTCTGCCAGGAGAGCTCATCAAGTTTTCTATGATATATGAGTGTTATAATTAGCTCGCCTTTTTTGTTAGAGAGGAAATCTATTTCAAAAAGTCTGTTTTTTATTTCAGGGTAATCAGGAATTAGAGCTTTCAACTCCTGCATGGCCTGATTTATAGAAACAGAGGCAATAGGGAAATTATCAATAATAATTTTCTTTTTAGGTTTTGAATGAGGTTCAAACATTACATAATAAAGCTCGCTTGCGTTTTCATTAAAAAAAACAGAAAACTCTGCGCGCATTCTGTAATGTTCTTTAAGGGATTTAAATATTTCGGGGGCAGGAAAGTCTATCCCGGAATCTCTCAGAAGAGTTGTAACATAGTTGATTTTCTCATTGAGATAATTATCGTAGTTATCTGGATCTGTAGAAGTTAGAAGTGTTTTCAACATAGAAATGCTCATCTAATTAAGTGAAATAATAGAGATCATAAAGTGTCAGAACAAAAACTAAAAGTTTATAGAGTGCTTTTTTTTGATTCAGGAGTAGGTGGGTTATCTGTTTATCAGGAAGTCAAAAAAATAAATCCCAATATCGAAAGTTATTATTTGTTTGATAATGAAGCATTTCCTTATGGAAGAAAAACAGAAGACTATTTAATAGAAAGAATAGGCAATATTATTCAGCAGGCTCTTAATGATTTTAATCCGGATCTTATCGTAATAGCCTGCAATACGGCAAGCACGATCGCGCTGCCGACTCTAAGAGCGCTGACTGATGTCCCAATCGTAGGGGTAGTCCCGGCAATCAAACCTGCCGCTGCAAAATCAAGAAAAAAAATTATCGGACTTCTGGCAACCCCAGGCACAGTGAAGAGAGTTTATACCAGGAAACTGATAGCTGATTTTGCCAGTAACTGCAAGGTTCTGCCTGTTTCATCAGAGCATCTTGCGGAAATTGCAGAAAACTACATTACAGAGCATTTCATTGATAAATCTGCCCTTGCAAGAGAACTAGCGCCACTTACATCCTTAAAGGAAGCAGATCAGCCTGATGTTCTGGTATTAGGCTGTACTCATTATCCTCTGGTAAAAGCTTATATTCAGGAGCTGTTGCCGGAAATCAAGCTGATTGATTCAGGCAATGCTATAGGGCGGAGAGTTGCTTCTCTTCTATCCAGGAAAATTCCGAGAAACACCATAGTGGATATAGAGAATAGAGCCTATTACACAGGTGTTTTGAAAGACTATAGCGCTAGAGAAAAAACATTCAAAGAAAATGGCTATATTTTTCTCAAAAATTTTATAATTAAAAACAATAAGTTATAAAAATAGTGATAAAAGTCAAAAAAAAGCGTTGACACAGAAAATAAAATCTCTATAATGCATTTCCGTTGTCACGCACAACGAC
>AUXO015939776.1_pt1 | contig 13104 bp, 8 predicted proteins | sample 768731 | NCBI WGS metagenome assembly AUXO01 (sample SAMN02715735, study PRJNA202380) | gut metagenome | biome: sheep rumen | host: Ovis aries | place: New Zealand: Palmerston North
ACTTTCAAATCTTGCAAATGCATAGACCACCGCAACCCCGCCGACAACGACATATCGTCCATCAAGCACATTGCTTTTGCCCCACTCTCCTTTACAAAATTCTCCAAGTCGGCAAGTTTTACTGCACTTGTCAAAAGCGAATATTCCGAGCGTGTGCGTAGGTGGTAGAAGGGCATTTTATCAATCAATTTTAACTTGTTTTCTTCCTTGTTTAGTATATCGCAAACTTTTTTCTCAATTTCTTTTTTAGATTTTGGTTGCATCACCACAAATAGAACGAAGAAAAAATAAATATCAAACTGCACCCTTTGATAAAATCTTCTTCTTTGTAAGGTTATAAGTCAGCATTGAAAAAGGAATTGTCCAGATGTAAAGCAAAATGCCAAAGAAAATTGCTTTTAGTGGAAACAAAAGGAACAATACGACCGAAACGGCGACAATGATTGAGAAAATAATGCTTGTTTTTTTGCCAAAGCCAAAATGCAACGATTTATGCCCAAAAATTGGGATTGGAATAACTAAAAACAACGCGACAACAAAAGCATAAATTAAAGCACAATTTCCACAAGAAAATCCACCATAACTCAAAATACTTGCCACGACCGGCAACATCAAAACCAACGCACCAACAGGAGCCGCAAGACCAAAAAAGAAGTTTTTTCTCAAATTTTCCAGTTTTGGATTTTTTGAAGGAGCCAAAGCCAACATATTGAACCTTGCCAAACGAAGAGCCATACAAACAGGGAAAGCTGTTAATATCGCAAAGGCATTTAAATCATTTTGCCAATTATACGAGTGGAAGAACACAAAAATCGGAGCAATTCCAAAGCTCAAAAAATCGCAAAGACTATCAAGCTCCACACCGAAACTTCCGCTAACACCAAGAAACCTTGCTACTCTCCCGTCAATAGCATCAAAAAGCCCTGCCACAACAATCAAGCAAATTGCGAATTCAACATTTCCTATAAAAATGGTCGTAAAAATAGACCAAAGCCCACATAATAAACTACAAAGAGTTATTAAAGTAGGCAAAAAGAATAAGTTTTTTCTAACTATATTCAACATCTTCGGCAAGATGCAAACTCTTTTCCAAAAATGCAAGTAAATTTAAAAGAAATCTTACAAATCAATAAATTGCAAACCATTAAATTAACCATTATTGTTTATTTTTCTTGAAAATTACTTTTTTAGTTCTGCAATTCCGGTGTGCCTGTGTGGTGGAATTGGTAGACACAAGGGACTTAAAATCCCTCGCGGGTTAAACTGCATGCCGGTTCAAGTCCGGCCATAGGCACCATTTTTGATGCTTCTCTTTTCAAAATTGTCTTTTGAAAATGTCTGTTTTATTTATAGATTTCTTATCTTTTTTTAATTTTGAACTCCATCGTGTTTACTGCATTGGAACGTTTACTTCATTTGCCATTTGAAGATTGTTGTCATTCAAATTTATTAGATGATCATTTTTTTTGTTATCGCCAATATTATTGATTGCATTGTGTGAGTTTTTACTAAGGTTTTCTTTTTGATCTTCCGATGAATTTGGCAAAATGTCTTGATTGTCTTTGTTGTGCTCGTTATTTTCTTTATCATTATGCTCTTGGCTTATCGCGGTTGTTTGTCTGCCATTAACTTTTTTACCTGAATAAGCGGTTGTATTTTTAATCTTTTTTTTTGTAAAAAGAAAAATTCCAGCAACCAGCAAAACAACAATTGGAATCGCCGTCAAAGATAAACTTATAATTGCAGACACGCCAAGTGCAAAACTACTATTGCGACGAAACAAAATAGCCAAACAACCTCTTGTACAATATTTAAATAACCTAAAAAACACTAAAAACTCAGTAAAGATTGTAGCTAAAACTAAATAAAACTCAAAAAACTCACAACGAATACTGATTAACAATTTATTTTACATTAAAGTATCTTTCTTTTTTCTCTTTCTACGTTTTTTCCTTACTGGCTTTTCTATTCTCAAAGCTAAAAACAAATTCACATATTCAACGATAACTTGTCTAAGCCTGTCAATTTTTCCTTTGTATAAGTGTCCGGCATCTTCTATAAGTTCTAATTTAACCGGAAAATTATTAAAATTTGTGATTTTTTTCACACACTCATCAACAAGTTCAACTTGTGTAAATTCGTCTTTCGCACCAGTGATTACAAGCCCTGAACACAAAGTGGGATACATAATTGAAAAATCTTGTTTCTTGAACATTGGAGAAACAAAAATAAAACCCTCAACTTCCGGTCTTCTCATTACGACATTTGACCCAACCCAGCATCCAAAAGAATATCCTACAACCCAAAAATGTGTCGCACCACGACAAAGATTTTCAAACCAATCTAATGCAACATTCGCATCTTGCAAAGCATCGGCGACACAACGAAAAACACTTGCACTATTTCCAACGCCACGATAGTTAAAAGTTAATGTGGCAAAACCGCACTCAACGAAAGAATTCTCGATTGCCAAAATCACATCGTTATCAATGCTACCTCCGTAAGTAGGATCTGGCGGCAAAATCAAAACAGCCGGATATGCCGATGTAGAAGGAATATGATAACGCCCTTCCAAGTTGCCTTCATAACCTGCAAAATAAACCTTGGAAAACAATCCCTCCTTCAAATTAAAACGTTTTCACAACTTTAAGATAAAAAAAAATTGTCAAGTAATTTTAGAATGTCAACATAATATGGTATAAATTATGAAAAACCAAAACAAAGAAAATGATTTTGAAATATTAAAAAAAATACCGTACCGAACATTCGTATCAACACTGCAGAAATATTGGCAACAAAAAGAATATTTCAACGATAGCGATGGAAGAATTTTATATCCTGAACCACTTATACTTGATGTAAAAGAACAAACGGAACCTAAGTATACACCTGCATATCAGGTAATGCTGTCGCATTTTGAGAAGATCGGCTCTAGATTAATGGAGGGAGAATTGCAAGTGCAAACACGCACAGGAGAAAAAATTTTTGCTTACAAAGGTAATTTTTCAGATAATGAATTCCATAAAAAAGGCACCCTTGTTAAATACAACAAAGAAGGAAAAATAACAACAATCGTATCTGGACAATTTTATAAAGGAAAATTAGATGGCGAATGCTACGCTTCATCACCAATATCTAAGGAGGCTTTCGTATACAAATGTGCAAAAGGTAAAGCACTAAACAAAACAGGAATACCTTTTAGTATAAAAGAACATAGTTCACAAAAATATGATACCAAGCTACCTATATCCTTTATTGAGAAAGAAATAAAAAAAGCAGAAGGTAAAAGAAAATTGGATATTCTAGAAAAAACGCCAAAACAATTCTTCATTAAAGCTATACAAAAATATTTAAAAGAGAACAACAAAGGAGCACAATACGAATTTGTAAAAATTAAGTTAGAAAACCCTGAGTGCGAGGTTAAATTTTCAGGTTTCATAGATGAGTATTTTCGTTTAAAGAAGGGCAATCTAGAAGTTTATGACTGTTATAATGAACACAATTTTTTTAGCTACAGTGGCGGATTCAAAGACGGAAATTTTAATAATAAAGGTACACTTTTTACAAACTATAGTGGATTAAAGCGAAAACAAGTTATATTTGGAAAGTTTGTGGACGGCAAACTTGACGGAAAAGTGGAAGTAATAATTGACTACGATAATCCTGCGAAACGAACATCGCTGGCTGTGCTTTATGAAGCTGGCGAACCCTTTATGGCAAGAAAAATTCCAAACTCGTATCTCGATGAAGGCCGCTTTAAACAAGAAAAAGAAGACTATGTGGTTCTGAACCAGGAAGTTGCTGGAACGCAAAAGCTCAAGTTTATCAAGGTACCCAAACCATCAAATAAAGAGTTTGATCCTTTTACATATGATAAATATCAAAGTGAATATGACAAAAAGCTAATAGATGCAAAACACAGAAAATATCCAGAAGACAAACGATACAAGTTCTGTCTAAAAAAACCTTGTAAAAACAATGTATACGAGAAATACTCAAAATACATCAAACAATACAAGAATAAACAACAAATATAGAAAAAAAGCTTATAAAAAAACAAAGGCAACACAAAAAAAGAAATCACGGAAGCGGAACTAATAATCCATTCCGCCCATTCCGCCCATTGGCATACTGCCCATTCCGCCAGCAGAAGAACCGCATCCGCAAGCATCTTTCTTTGGTTCGTCAAAAATCGTTGCCTCTGTCGTAATGATTAAACCAGCAACAGAACTTGCATTTTGGATTGCCATACGCGTGACTTTCACTGGATCAATAATACCTTTTTCAATCATATCACAATACCCTTTCGAGCCGTCGTCGTTATACGTTCTTGCATTATAGCCCCAGTTTACGTTATCATTATTTATAATTTTATTTATTATCTCTGTGGAATCAAAACCAGCATTTTCTAAGATCTTCGTTATTGGAGCACGTAAGGCTTTTTGGATGATGTTATACCCATATCTATAACTATCGTCGTGTGCTTTTGAACGCAAAGCTTCCGATGCCCTCAACAAAGCAACACCACCGCCAGGTATAACACCTTCTTCCAATGCAGCACGAGTAGCGTTAACAGCATCGTCAACTCTATCTTTTCTTTCTTTTACTTCAATTTCTGTTTTGCCACCAACTTTAATCACAGCAACGCCGCCGGAAAGTTTCGCTAATCTTTCTTGTAGTTTTTCCTTATCATAATCACTTGTTGAAGCTTCAATTTGTTTTTTAATTTGATTGCAACGAGCTTCAATATCCACCTTATCTCCCTCGCCGTCAACAATAGTGCAATTATCTTTGTCCACGATTACTCTTTTTGCAGAACCAAGATATTCAGGTTTTATATCCTCCAATTTCATTCCAAGTTCTTCGCTTATAACCTGACCTTTTGTCAAAATTGCTATATCTTCAAGCATTGCTTTTCTGCGATCGCCAAAGCCAGGTGCTTTAACTGCGCAGGTTTTCAATCCACCACGAAGTTTATTTACAACCAACGTTGCAAGTGCTTCGCCTTCTACGTCTTCCGCGATTATCAACAATGGTCGTCCGCTTTTCATTACAGCTTCTAAGAGAGGAACCATTGGTTGCAAAGATGTAAGTTTTTTCTCAAAAATCAAAATAAATGGATTTTCAAGTTCTGCAATCATTTTGTCAGCATTTGTCACGAAATACGGACTTAAATAACCTCTATCAAAACTCATACCTTCAACAACATCAAGGGTTGTTTCAAGAGATTTACCCTCTTCAACGGTCACTGTCCCGTTATTTCCAACTTTTTCTATTGCATCTGCAATTTTGTTTCCAATATCTTCGTCTCCGTTTGCAGAAATAGTCGCAACTTGTGCTATTTTCGGTTTTGTAATTGGAGTTGTATTATTTTTCAAAAACTCAACAACATCCTCTGTTGCTTTGTCAAGGCCTCTTTTAATTTCCATTGGGTTCAACCCTGCTTCAACAAGTTTTAATCCCTCTTTTGCGATAGCACGAGCCAAAACGGTCGCCGTCGTTGTTCCGTCCCCTGCCCTGTCGTTTGTTTTTGAAGCAACTTCTTTAATCATTGAGACGCCCAAGTTCATTGCTTTGTCGCTCAACTCAATTTCTTTTGCAACGGAAACGCCATCTTTTGTTATTCTTGGTGAGCCATAACTTTTATCCAAAACAACATTTCTCCCTTTTGGCCCCAATGTAGCACTTACTGCATCAGCCAAAATATCAATACCTTGAAGCAATTTCTTTCTTGCTTCGCTTGAATGTAAAACTACTTTTGCCGTCATAGAAATCTTATAACTTACACAACAGCAAATAGTTTTATTATTTTTTTTTCAAGATTAACAACATTATTTTTTGCAAAGAATTTTTTTTCGCTAAAATGGATTAGTTTAAAATTATGAGTTGTTGTTATCAAAAATGTTCTTCAAGAAAAAAGAAAAAACCTCTACAAGTGAGCAACTCGCTGTCATCAGGCGAAAAAAATAATCAAAACAAGCTCAATCAAGAAACAAAAAATGATGAAATGATCGAAAAGAAAAAAAAATCTCAACAAGTAGACATTTCGCTGTCATCAGGCGAAAAAAATAATCAAAACAAGCTCAATCAAGAAACAAAAAATGATGGAATGATCGGATTTATTACAAAGATACATGAAGAACAAAATGAAAAAATAGATCAAATGATGAAAGATTTAAACATCGCAGAAAGAAAAGACGATGCATCGTCTAAATATTCAATAGACGAAGACAATGATACAGTACCCGAACAAGAAGAAGAAAAATGGGTAGAACTGGACAAACAACTAAGGAAAAAAAGAGAACTAAGGATAAATCATCTTGCAAGACAGAAAATAATACAAGACTTACAAAAGATTACGTACACGGAAAAACCGTATGGCGGATATCACGTTACGATAAACTATGATGAAAAAAATAAAAAAGAAGTCGATTGCTACTTTATGAGTTTTCAGCCAACTCTTGATGACTTTTACTTACAAAACAATTATAAAACGGATTTAAAGGAAGGTATGATTGGTTATAGTCATAAAAAAAAAACCAGAATAAGAGGATAAATGAAGACAACGGTTTTAAAAGTGTATCGCTAATACCAGTTTCTAACAACAACGCTCTATCGGATAATTTTAGAAACAATAAAAGTTTTTCGGTTGGTTTAATTTTTGGTAAAAATAATACAATAGCTCAATATTGGCCTGAAGCATCAAACAGTGCTAACATACTACATCCGATAGCGGCAGGATATTCGTTTAATACAGGTGTACGCTACGTCTTGGATAGCGTTGACGTTTATGCGGCAGCGAAAGCTGTAACCAAGTATCATTACAAAGAAATAGGCAATTACGATCAAAATAAAGCTGCTTTTACAACTTTAATAGATAAATTCAAAGACGAAGATATTAATCCAGAAAACCTGTTACATTACGACGAACATCTATTCGCCACTGGAAACAATGGACATAACAAACATTTCGATATTGCGTCCGCAGTATTACAAGTTTCCAGTGATGGCGAGAATGGATTAGATTGTCTTGATGATGAAGGCATCGAACAAATTTTAAAGGTTATTGATTATCAACGTGACAAACTCAATAAAAATAAAATTTTTATTCTTAATTACTTTGCAAAACCAAACTTAAGTTTGGTAGACAATAACTTTAAGTCAATTATACAATGCATTGCAGAACAGATGGAAAGCCGTGCTTTAGAAAAAGCACAACCATTTAACAAAGAGGATTTTTTACGCAAAGCATTTGACCTTGCACACGAAATAGACGACGAGGACATAGGTCTTGATGATGACGATGTGAATTTAATGAATGCAAAGATTCGTAGTCTTGTGCAATACAACATTGGAAGCACAACGAAAACAAATAGCATAAATAACATAGGAAAAAAATAATATTTCTGGTAAATTTAAGAGAAAAGCTTATTGAATAAAGTCTTTAAGTTCGCAGTGTTCCTCTTACGTTTTTTTTTAGATAAAGTTTGCCAAGAAATATCAAAAACTTTTTAAATCCAACAAAAAAAACTCTGTAAACTTCTCGTATATAATAAAGACCTATTTTAATAATCTTATCAAAACATCCGCAATTACTTTTGCATTCCTTTACCATTGTTGTTGACACTTTTTAAATTTGTTAATTTTTTGTTATACTCGCTACTTTTATAAGCTCCAGTTGCACCGCTTACTATTATTGCCACAACACCAGCTCCAAGTAAAACGTATCCTGTGACTCCACCTAGTTTTAAAACACCAACTAAGCTCAAAGTTCCTGCTCCTGCCGTAACAATACCTAAACCAGCACCTGCAATATTCACTGCATATGAAGGTTTTTCAACGTTGTTTTGCTGATTATTATTGTTATTGGTGTTATTGCCATTATTGTTCTTCGAGCTACTGTTATTGCTGGTATTATTTGATTTATTTACCAAATCGTTTACACTTCCTTTTGTTGAATTTGAAACATTGCTACTACTGCTCCTTGTCGTCGAAGTTGGGATAAAGCTTGCAGACGCAGAACTTACAGTACCTAATGAGCTTCTACTACTGCTGCTGCTAGGCGAAAAAGAATTTGTAAAATTATTGTTACTCATGTTGTTCGTAGTATTACGACTCATTGGCTGTAATGAATTATTGTTAATAATTCTTGACGCATTCGAACTAAATGGAATCCTTTGGTCGGCATTCACTGTATTATTCGCTTGAACACTGTCTGCTCCTCTGCTCGCATTGATATTATTGCTATTATTTAAGTGCGTCGAAGCATTTTGACTACTGCCAATTATGTTGTTGTTATTATTTACTGAATTGTTCTGACTTCCATAACCTTGATTATAATTATTATTGATAAATCCTTCTGCTTCTGCTTCTGCTTCTGCTTCTCCTCCTTCTCCTACTGGATTTAGACTTAAGCCACCTTGTCCATGTTCTTGTTCTTGTTCTTCTTCGTTAGACTCTTCCGAACCTTCACCTTCTTCGCTAGGCTCTCCTTCGCTCTCGTTCTGTTCTTGTTGTTGTTGTTGTAATGGCGGTTTTATTTTTAAGTTTGGATCCGGTAAGCACTGAAAAGTCTTGCGTCCAAATAGATCGTCATACGTTTTGTTACCTTCAATTTCCTCGCTCTCCCAATCTTCTTTCAAATCGATTGTGTCGTTATTACCAACCACTCCTGAGTTTTTCAACAATTGTTTGAAATCACGAACTATGAAATCTTTGTTCAATTTCAATGTTGGCTTACCATGCAAAAATTCACCTTGTATATTTCCTGTTAGAAAAGGTAATTTCATAACATCTCTTGCCGTTTGTTTGCCTTTAGTTATCTCTTTCTTATTAAGAACCATTCCATTTATCCATAATGTTTTTGATAAAAGCATATTATACCAATCATATGAGTTATAGTTATTACCACTATATGGAAAAAAACCTAAGTTCTGCGCCAGACTGTTGTTGTCTGGGCATAAAACGTTAGACCATCGAGCATTCGTGCCAAAACAACTAGGAGCCACTTGGTTCATTATGCCTAGCATTTGAGTTACTGCTGGGGCACCAGGAATATTATTACTCACTGTTGCGTCGTCAAAATTCGTGCCACGAACAGAGCTACAGAATTCTTTTAATTCCTTTGTTTGACGTTCGCGAATTTTTTTAATAATGTCAGTCCTTTTATTTTTGTTTACAACACCTGCACTAATCAACTTTTCTATCTCTTGTCGTAATAATTTTTCTTTTAGTACAATATTGTTACCGTTGTTGCTGCTGTAATCCCAAAACGCCTGTACTATAATGCCACGGTTGCTATCAGTCAGATTAAATAATTCACCAATCGTACATTCACCAAAAACATCCGAATAATACGGTAAGTAGTCTCTAATCCGTTTATTTGAATCCAGCACCAGATTGCTCACTACTTTTTCTTCTTTACCTGTTGTGATGGTAGAAGCTTCGATGTTGGCTTCACAAATAACCGCTGGCAACAATTCATTTCTGATTATGTTATCAAAAACATTTTCCGGCAAATACATTTTATGTATCGGTAAAGACTTTTCCCACTTTTCTTTTGTTTTTTTGATTTCTTCTCCTCCGGTGATTTTTTGATATTGCACACCTTCTATACCACAACCACGTTGTAGTGTCAGATTCATGACGTCGTTAAACGACCATCCGTATGGATGGCCATTATTACCATCATATACTGTCCAAGCATCTTTTTTTTTGTCATAAACAACAGTTGCGTAAGTTCCGAGTTGGACGCGCAGCTTAAACGAAGAAATTTCAAATAAACAATCGCCCTCATCTATTAAAAATGGCGGTAAAGTGAAATTGCTAAACGTTTGTGAATAAGTATTATTATTCATGCCTTTAAATGTGCATATGTTTGAAGCAGGTGTTTGATATTTGATTATATTGGCACTCTTATCTGGCAAATATTCATATCTTTTTACGCCTCTGTCGCCGTTATCAATAACAAACATATTTGCAGCATCTAACTGACTGAAAGATGAATTTTTGTCTTTTATAGAACTTCCATTTAAAACATCATTTTGTTTACTATAAGTGAAGTTGCCGTCGGCATCTCGTGCCCACGATACAGATTCGCTACAACCACCGAGCACATTATAAAAACAACTGGCATTTGGGAGAAGATTATCAATCTCATTATAGTTTGAAATAGAGGCATCATTTTCAAAGAGAAATAGTTTAGCCAAATAATTTTCATAATCTGAGGCTAATATGTTTTGTGTATTTAACCCAAATGGTCTATATTCTGGATCTGCGCTCATATAAGCAGCTTTTTGGTTGTTGATGTTCTTGTTTTTCAAATTAAAAGATGTCTGATCTATTGCATCTCTTAAAAACATTGGGAAAATCGGTCTTGGATTGTCGCTACTTAAAGGCCGAACATCATAACACGCCTTGATATAATCAGCATAGGCAAGAGTTGTTAAAAAATCATTATCTTGCAACAAGATTTGGTAGTCATTTTTTATTTGGTTATGCGGTTTTCCATTTGTTGCTTTCAAATCATTGATTGGATAATTCTGATTTTTCGTGCGACTACGTAAGTAAGATGGGTTATTCTTATTACTACTATCAAAAATTTCATCTCCAATCTTTTTCAACAGACAGGTCAGCATTTTATTTGACTTTAATTGTATATTTACGGTATTGAGCCACGATTGGTTTAATGACTGTAAAACTGGCGGTTGTCCATTTTTGGCGATATCATACTCATTGGCATCAGCTACATTTGGCAGAGGTTGTTGCTCAAAATCCAACATTTCTGATTCGGTTATTTTAATAAATTTTCTCAGCTTAGGAATGTAAAAGCGAAAAACACCCTCATGATACTTGCCTTTATCATCAAAATAACCCGGTAAATAGCCATTTAATCCATCGTATCCCATTCCGTTATACTTGCCAAAGTTTTTAGCTATAAGTTTTAATTTGTCATTCGCACCGGACTTATCTGCTTCTTTTTGCAACCTTTGTTTATCTGCCAGCGTTGGTTCAAAGTAATAATCCAAATTCTTTTTGATGAATTTAATATCTGCTTGAAGTTTCTGAATCTCATTTCTATTCTCTAGCTTGATCTTTCCATTGCCATCCTTAGCGTTTTCCATTTTCTGCTCAAGCTCATATGACAATGCTACCAATCGCCTATTCAACTGCAAACAAAGTTGTTGTGGGTTAACATTTGCACCACCAGTATATTTTATTCCAAGATCGTTAATTAGCTGTTGTATCCCGCTGCCGTTTTTGCTGTATTGAAATTTGTTAGCACCATTAACCTTTATGTCAACTTCCAAATCTCGTTCCATCGTATTCACTCCATTCCGAAATGGCAATAATTTGTTTCCAAATTGATCATACATATGATCCGAACTAATTTTTTGTTGGCTTCCAGTATCGTTTTCAATTGTAAAATACCTTGGTTGCAGCCTTTGATCGTAATAAAAACCTTTGTCGTGTAATTGATTTATTACAAATTGAGATTCTTGAAATGGCGATACTACATATAAAAGTTTTTCATCTTTTGTGAAAGCAGGACTGCCGTCGTTTTGAAACGCTAGCTTAACTGTAACATAACCATCTATACCATCAATTGAAACGAGATTAATGAAACTATGAAAAATTCCTTGTTCATCAGTATAACCAACACATTTGCTAAGTATTTGTTCCCTCAACGTGTCATCCTTTTGTTTAAATTGCAAGACTTCCATGGATTGTGCACTGTTGCTTTTATTATTAAAATCGTAAATAAGAGCATTTTTTACATTTTTTAACTTACTATTTACAATGTTTCGTAATGTATTCTTGCGTGTTTCGAACCATTGCTTTCTGAGTTTCTGATAAGCCTCATAATATTCTTTAATGGTTTTGCCATGGTTGTCTTGCGATGGTTCCGCAAAATTTATAGTAAAATTAGGGCCCATTTCAGATGGAACCTGCATATACAAATTTTCTGCCAGTTCACCTTGACTAGCAACGAAAACAGCACTTGTTGCTGTCATTGCTTTCTGTGCTCCTACATCGCCTGAACGTTTTTTTAGTTCTAATTTCTCGTATAGTTGAGGAATCAAAGGCTTTCCCACTACCAAATTATTTAAAATTAGTTCTCCTTCTTTTACACCGATTGCTGTTCCATGAACACTAGCCGAAACCTGCTTTTGTGCGTTATTAATGTTGTTCATGTTGTTCATGTTGTTCATGTTCATGTTGAAGTTGAATTGGTTTTGGTTGTTTGTGTTCATTATCACATTGTTATTGCTCGGGCTTATGTTCTGGAAGTTCTGGTTTATGTTGACATTGTTATTGTTTTTAATATACTTTTCGTACTCTTCTTTTATAGAGACTTCACTCTGACCAAGCTGCACAAATATATTAGTGTTATTCACTATGTTAAGATCTTCACATGTAGAAGACAGATTGAGAACGTTTGAGTTGCGGATAAATCGAGATTTTTGTTCCAACATGAATTTTGAATTCTCAAGATTTCTATAACCAGAACCATCTTTCTGCAAGTTTTCTGACAATCTCAGATAAAGTTCCTCTACGAGAGGTTTAGTAGGATCAACTTTTACCAATACCGGATTCATGTTTGGCCATTTCAGAGTATCGTTTTTATATGTGCCAGGCCGTAAAATAACATCAATTGTCTTATTCTGATTTGCATTGTTAACCCCTCCTGTATTCATTTTGTTCTTGTTCATATTATTCATTATGTTCAGGTTATTCATCATGTTGTTGTTGAGGACCATGTTGTTGTTCATGTTCGGGTTGTAACCAATGTTCTGGTTGTTTGGCATGTTGTTGTTGAATTGGTTTTGGTTGTTATAGTTCATGTTCGGGTTGTTATAGTTCATGTTCTGGTTGATTGGCATGTTGTTGTTGTTGTTTTGATACATGTTGTTGTTCATGTTATTCATCATATTGTTGTTCATGTTGTTCATGTTCGGGTTGTTTGGCATGTTGTTCATGTTGTTGTTCACCACGTGGTTGCTGTACTCGGGTTTCTTACCGTATCCCAGACCAAACTGTTTAAATATCGTGTTGTTCACTCCAGATGAGCTCAGATCCATAATAAAAGCCAAACAAATTCTA
>AUXO010870250.1_pt1 | contig 13103 bp, 19 predicted proteins | sample 768731 | NCBI WGS metagenome assembly AUXO01 (sample SAMN02715735, study PRJNA202380) | gut metagenome | biome: sheep rumen | host: Ovis aries | place: New Zealand: Palmerston North
AGCTTGGCTTCTGCAAAGGCCAAGCTTGAATTAGCAAAACAAAAACAAATAACTGGCAATACGGGCATTTATGTAAATACTCAAGCTGGAAGCGATGTAGGAATCAGTCTTTCAAATCTTTGGGAAGCCACAAATAATTGACAAATTAATTTAATGAATTATAAATTAATTAGGAGAATAAAATGATAGCACAAATAATTTTTAGTATTGCAACAATAGTTGTATTGTTCATAACAACTCAGTTGGTAAAAAAGTTTGCAAATGGTTTTTATAAAAAAATTTCGAAATTCATTCCTTTGATTATAGCTTTGGTTGCAATTATAGCTCAGGCTGTATTTAATTTTATAACTATAAAATCAGGAACCTTCTGGGTTAGAATTGATATAGTAAATGCTGTTAAGTTCGGTATGTTTATAGCAAGCTCTGAAGTATACACCTACGAGGGAATTTATAAACTTATAAGAAGTGCGATTGATTTCTTGCATAAAACAGAAAATGCAGTAAAGGAAGTGGAAGAAGCTACTAAGTAAAATAAAAAGCGCGTTCAAAGACGCGCTTTTTTTATTAGTCACTTTGCTGATTAGGCTCTGAGTCTGAGTTAGAATTTGGATCCGTTGGTTGGTTAGGAACTGAATTAGATTCTGGATCTGTTGATTGGCTGGGGTCTGAATTAGAACTATCTTGTTGATTAGATTCTGGATCTGTTTGTTGACTAGGAACATTTTCTGCTGTGGGCTCTGTTGGGGTCGGAACCAAATTAGGAATGTCTAATCTCTCGTATCCATCATTTTTATTTACTAAATGTTCAGAAATATTATTTAATTCTTTTTGCAAATAATCCAATCTACTATAATAATCTATGTCATTATTAGATGCCATAATGTTTCCATACAATTCTTTTTCTAGAAGTTTGCATCTGTTTTCTAGATTTGTTAATCTATCGTTATTATTAGAAATTTCACTAGCTAAAGTGTTTTGAACGTTATTTATACTATCTGTTAATTCTTGTTTGTTAGCTTGTATTAATGAGTTAACTTGTGTATTGTTCTGTTGTATATTTCCTTCTATACTTTGTATTCTTTCTTTATAATTACTCAAGTCTGGAATTTTACCAATATCAATATTTATAGTATTATTATTTACTGCAATTGCAGATTCTCCAAATGCTCTCTGCAAAAAACTTATAATCATTTGAAATTTAGAAGTGTTACTTGATGTTTCTGTATTAAAAGATTCTGCTAATGTATTGAATCTGTCTGTCAAACTATTAACTGTTGCATAATTAGTTAAGTTTATAGAAATCTTATTATTGTTAAACGACAAAGGTTCTTCAACTGAGAATTTTTCAGCTTTTTTGCTGTCTATTTCGTTTATTTTGTTTTTTAAGTTTATATCTTCTACATAATATGAACTATTATTTAGTTCTATCCTTTGAATTTTTTCTTCCATATTAGTTTCCTTTACATATTTAACTTTTAAGATAAAAGTATGAGTTTCTTTTCAAATCTTTTGGATAAAATAAGAATGGTGAACCAAATAACAAAAACGCAGACAATAGCAAGAAGCTATATGTTTGGTGTTATATTATCAGGAACTTATTCTAACTGGAAAACAGATCCACATCCTACAATTCTTTGTCTCGGCTGCTATGCAAATCCTACCAATGGTTCTAGATATGTTCATGGAATACAGCTACATGCAATTGGCGGTTATCAAACACATTTAGTAACATTATTGGCAAATATGAAGAAAAATGGAATAATAACAAATCCATATAATTTTTATAATTATTTGAAAATGAATTATCCATCAATAATAAAAATGGGTTACAGAACATATAAAATAGAACATACTGACTTTAGGATAGTAAATCCAGGCTTAACAAATATACAGGGAAAATTTACATCGGATGATAACAGGGATGTTTTTCTTAATGCACTCAACCCCCAACAAACAATTAATAAAAGCATAGATATAAACACATTGAAAGAAAATATAACTAGAGTGATTAATACTGTTAAAATTTGGTAAATTACTTGACAAATATAAATTACTTTCTAAAATATTTTCTTGAAAAGGAGTTATTACAGATGTCTATTAGTAAAACATTTAGATGCGATTTAGGCAAGCAAAATTATTCACAGCTGAATAATAAGATTAATCCAACATGCACATGTAACAGTACAGCCATGGTTATGGCACTAGATTATATTGGATATAAGCTACCAGATGATGAAATTTTTCCAGAGTTTCCACAGCCAGAAGACAAGCTAACAATGCTTTGTTATACAGATGAAGAGGTAAAGGGACTCTATAAAAAGATTTCTGCTCCAATGTATAATCAGTGGATTGCAGAAATGGAAAAGATTAAGAAAGCAAATCCAAACTTGCCTTTGAAGGATTACAAGTTTATAGATAGCTATCCACCAAACGAAGTGCATGCAGTTCTTAATTTTGCTGCAAACAAGCTAGTAGGAAAGCCAGATGCTACTTCATTCAAAGCAAATGCAACTGTAGAACAGATTGTAAAAGAATTGACCGAAGGAAAACCAGTTGTTATTTCGGTAAAGTTTGGAAGCTTGAACCATGTACTTCTATTGACTGGAGTAGAAATTATAAGTGAGGATGAAGGAAATTCATGGACTCCAACAAAATTTTATGCTGACGATACTTATGGCAAGTTTAATATGGAAACCAAGAAATATTCTAAAGAAAGTGGAAATGATTCTGTATTTAATGCAGTTGATTTGATTCCTTGTATGAAGGCTCTTGGTAGTGGTTATAAATATGCACATTTCTTTACAAATCCTGTAGAAGTAGTTTAGTGATAAAGCCGCCTTTTATGGCGGCTTTTTTTAGTTTGTATCGAAACCTAATCCTTCTGCTATTTCATTATATTTTTCTTCGAGTTCACTATCACTCAAAGAATTATCATTAAGCACATCGTTATAATTTATGATAGCTTCCTTCAAAGTTTGCAAAGTAATTAAAGTATATTCATCATTAATTTTAGCCATAAACACTACCCTTTTAATTATCTTACAAAAGATAATTAAAGAGGAAATGCAATGCCGTTTATAACAAAAGTAAGACCTATTAATAATAGCAATGAATATTATTTCTTAAAAGATTCAACTGCTATTAGACATATAAAAATTTTTTATGGTGACGATGAAGTATCAGTACCAATTGAAGAAGGTACAGCTACACTACAGTTGGAAAAATATGGCCAAGCTACAGATAAAGATTATGGCTTAATAAAAGTACCAGAGAATTGTAGCGATGGTCAGAAAAATAATCTATCTATTAATAATGGTAATCTCACTTTAAGTTTACCATTTGATTCAATTGCTTGTGGTATTAATAATCAACCAATTACACCAAATCCATTTATGAATAAAAAGCAAGTAGTAATTCCAATAGCTACCAAAGAAAAATATGGTGTAATAAAAATAAGTGATGAGTCTTCTCTTCGGATTGAAGAAGGAATCTTACAGGTTATATTTTCAGGAGGCTATACGAATATAGCAGTAGAAGATGAAAATATAGACTTTAATAGTTTAATTAATCAAGGTACTTTAAGCATAGCGGAGGAGTAAGATGGAAATAAATACATTAAAGGTGCCTACAAAAGAATGGGTACAAAATAATTTTGTAAATTTTGAAAAAGACTTTTTGAAAAGAAAATATTCTACAATTGAAAGTACAAATAATATAAATGAAAAGATTAATAAAATTTTTGGTTCTCTTGATGAATATGCAAATCTTCCTCCAAATGAAAAAATAATTGATAAAATTTTATATGAGAAAGAAGTTGTTAAAAAAATTTTTGTAGAAGAATTACCATTACCAAGTGAAGCAGATGAAAATGCACTTTATATTATACAAGATCCAAATGCAATTGATGAATCATGCAGATGCTATACATATATAATAATAAAAGATGAAAACGAGATAAAGTCTTGGCTCGCAATTTCAGCTCCATCTTATATATATGAAAGAAGCGATATAGATTTTGATACAGAATTTAGAAAGCTTGATACAAAATATAGCGAAAATGTTGAATGTTTTGCTAGTTATAACGAACTTGTAAATTATCTCACTTTGGATGATAAATATTTTAATCCTGGTATTTTATCCCCTACTGATAATAAATTCAAAAGAGGATATAAAAAAGATGATATGCAATACAACGCAAATGGAGACTGGGAATTCTTTACTATAAAATTATTGGCAAGTAATAGTAATACTTTTGATTTGCTGTTTGTAAATGATACTCCTATAACAATTCCATCACAAAAAGATACTTTTGCCAAAAAAGTAATAAAGCCAGAAGATATTAATAGAGAGGGTTAATTATGGATACAAAAAAAAGAAAAATAATAGATAAAAATTACTTAACAGAGCAACTTTATAAATTCAATAAGAAATTTATACAAGAAGGAGTACAATTATCAAAACAAGACAAACTTGTTGTAAATGATGATTTTCTATCTTTAACTAAAGGTACAGAACTTAAATTCAATATTAAAAATAAGGATGCTAAAGCAAATGGTGCTTATTTAGTTTGGAAAGAAGAAGATGGTGCACTTAATTGGAAAACTCCAGCAGTATTGAATAACTTGGAAAGCAGCGATAGTTTTGTTACTGGAGAAGTTCTTTATAATTTTTCTGGAAGTAATAATATAAGCAAAGTTGGTACAATTTCTTCTGGTTCTTGGGATGTTGGAAATGTAAAAATTAATGAAAATGGAATTGTTATAGGTAATTATGTCATCGAGTATGATTCAGAAAATGGCTATCTTAATTTTAGCAATTCTGAAGAAGACGAAGAAGAACTTAAATATTATTTTTCAACAGATGTTAAGGCAATTAATGCAGCTGTAAATAACTTAGTTCCAGAAAAAATAATTGGAGAAGTTAATTTTTCGGAAGCAAATATAATTTTAAATAGTGGAAACTTCTTTAAGATTAATAACACAAAGTATACTATTAGAGAAGAAGGAGTTACTAAAAATGAAGTTGCAGGATGGTTGACGCAAAGTTAATTTATATAAATTGCTATTAATGGAGGAATAAATATGGCAGATGATATTGAACCAACAAATGAAGAACCAACAACAAAGACTAGGGAAGAAAAGCTTGCAGAAGCGCATGCTTTAGATAAAGTGTATCCAACTGGTCTTGGTGGTAATGACAATGAAACTTTTGACGCTTATATTAATGGCGAAGGAAAAACAAAGGTAAAGGTACCTATTACAACTGTTAAACTCAATAAAATGGAGTCTCATTTTACTTTTGATACAAAACCAGCAGAGGAATAATCTTTAGGAGGAATCTATGGCACAGACAATAGTTACAGTAACTGCTAATGGTAGATTAATGAAGCCGCAGTACATTGGTGAAGATGGAAAACTTCATGATTGGACAAGTAGCAATACTACCATAGGTTCTTCTAATAAAAAAGATAGAACTTTTGCGCATAATTATTCAGAAGAAGATTTGCCAACCATTTTTGACAGATATGGAATAGAAACTGACTGGACTAAACAGTTAGTTCCTGTCCGTAATGACAAATCTAACGGTTAATGAAAAAGCCAGCATTTAGCTGGCTTTTTTAATTTGTAAGTTTAATTATATGGGAAGAAAAAGGATACAGAAAGAGGAGTTTTTTAATAAGGTAAGAAACCAAAATTTAGATTTTAATCAGACAAATTTTATTGATATGAAAACCCCTATAGAAGTTATATGTTTAATTCATGGATTGTTTAAGATACGGCCAGGTAATATGCTTTATAAACATGAAGGCTGTAAGTTTTGTGGCATGGAAAAAATGGCAAAATCAAAATCCCTGACCAAACAAGAATTTATTAAAAGAGCTGAAAAAATACATAATGGTAAATATGACTATTCTTTAGTTGATTATAAAAATAACAAAATAAAAGTAAAAATAATTTGCAAGCAATGCGGAAAAATATTTGAACAACTACCAGAAAATCATTTAAATGGTTGTGGATGTCCAAATTGCAAATTACTTTACTCCCTCCAATGAATACATTGTAAGAGTTAGTTTACCTCTTTTAACAACATCTATTATTTTTCCATCATCATCCACTATATTATAATTAAAGAAACCATCAGAACCATTTGAAGTATTTTTTATAATCTCTCCATTTTTAATACTTCCGTCACTCATTAGTATAGCACCATTAGCTAACTTCTCTTTTTCATATACATCTTCTTTTTCTTCATATTTTGTATCAGCATTATATCTTATAAATCCAGCATTAAGCTCTTTAATATCATAATTAAGATAAGCTCTATCAATTGTTAATATAATTTCTCTTTTGGCTATTTTGTCAGAATTTTCACCTACCTCAACTGAAGAAGTATTAGTTGGTTCAGAGCTTTCTATTAAAACAAACTGTCCATTAAGCTTTGTATAATATGGCCTATGAAATGGGGAAGTCTGCATTATCTGTGCTTGCAGCATATCAGCCTGAAGCTCTGTTAATGCATTTATAGTAACCGTATATTTTATTTTACAAATTATAGGTGCTCTTAAAATATAGTTTCCTTCTTTTCTTTGTACAGGTAAATATTTCCATGCTCCCATTTGAACACCATGGTCTATTTCTATACCTGACTGATAGAAGGTTATTAATGGCCCTACGTTACTACCGTTAGCAAAATGCTCCTGCTCTTTAGCATAAGCTATTGGTGCTGTGGCATAAGCTACCCTAACAGAATCATTGTCAGCCATTTGGTAATCATGAGAAACTATTTTTAGATATTCGAAAACACAACGCGCGTATTCTTCAAATGTATTAAATTCTTCTGTCATATATTTATTTTTCCTAAGCCATATTGGTTTTCCTCAATTAGTTCTTTAAAATCATTAGGCAAACCATCAGCTTTTGCAAGATTGAAAAGTTGTAATTCTACATTCCAACTTATATATTGTCCATAACTGTCATTTTTTGGATAAGCACCAACTACTTGATAAAGCTTAAACCTATCGTTTAAAACCAAATCTCCTCTAGAAATGACATCATATGTATTTTTATAAACAGAGTTATTTAAAGTTATTTCTCTTTTTCTTCTTGGCAATAATTTAAAATTTGTTTTTTCCAAAAAATCGAGAACTTCACTATCACCAACATATTCAAACTTAACTAATGAAGTTTCATTAATCACTGTGTTAATGAAATTATAAACAGTTCCTTCTATTTTTTTTGAATATAATATTTCTGAATAATTTTTAATTACAAATTTATCATTGATTTCAAATTCAAGTGGTATTTTACTATTATTAGTTAATGTTAGTTTTCCGGCTGATTTTGATTTAAGTTCGTTTATATTATGAATCATTCTTCCGAAATCATATTCCATTTCCAAAGAATCTTCTTTTTCTGTATAATTGGCAGTATCCAATTGGGATATAAAAGTATTTGTTTTATAAAGCGATCTCTGCTCAAAATGGGGCAAATAGATTCTTCCATGTTTTTCTTCTTTATATACCTCAGATAATTCTGTTTCAACTCTATCTAATAAAAAAATATAAGATTTTCTTCCAGTGGTTTGAATGGCATGGTCATGTTGATCTGCCATAAACTGGACATTGGTAGAGTTCATTAAAGAATCTACATAATTAAAATTTGTTGTTTCAGCCATATTATTAACTTTTAATAGTTAAAGTATGATTCTTCTCCAAGACTTCTGTTTAAAAGATTGTCATGCATATTAGGTTTATGTTTTTTTTCTGTAAAATATCTGTCTGAATTCTTATCATTTGCTTTCTTTTTCATATCATAGAATTTTTTTATTTGGTCTTCTATTTTTTTATCATGAATAATGTTATTATCATGGTCATAAATATTAATTTTAGAAAGAATGTTCAAAACATATTCAAACTTTATTTTTTTAATTTTATCATTGCAAAATTTTTTGTTTGCGGCTTTTTCTACAGATTTTATAAATGTTTGAGCGTAATTTTTTTCTAGAATATCTTTTTGTTCTTTTGCTCTTGCTATTTTCTTTTCTGTATTTTTAAATTCCTCTTCAAAAAAAGTCTTAATATTCATTGTTTTCCTCCTTATCCTAAGAAAAAGCCCATTGGAGGCTGACTTTTACGCCAGTAATCCATAACTTCATCTACCAAAGTTTTTCCACGTTCATACCAGGCATCTGCATTGAATTTAAGTGAAGCTTCACCAGTTGTTAAATCAGAGCCATATTGACCACGAATATTACCCATAGTCATCAAGCATTTACCATGAACATATTTAATCATGTCTGGGTCTTTTAAACACTGTTCTTCTGAAAGAGGTGCTTTATATCTAATAGAAACATTTGTAAACCTACTAACTTGTGAAGGATAAATGTAAATTCTATTATTCATTACCTCCCAAGAAGGATTAAGTCCTAGGGCCTGGCGGAAGTCTTGCATTCCCATTAAGCTTATATAATAATCTTGGGTTATTCCCTGACCGTTTTTAATAGCTCCCCTACCGCCAAATAAACTTTCGGCAATAGTCAATGCAAAAATATTTTCACTACCATTATCAATAAAATCAGAACCATAGAATGTAATTGGGAAAATAGGTCTAAAGATTATATCTACTATATCCTTTTGAGATTCTACTACAGAAGGAATTTCCCAACCATCTTTCCAGTTTCCTTTTAGCTGGCATGTATATTGATTAATTTCATCTCCCTTCCATCTCTTATAGTAAGCAAGAGCTTCTTTTAAGAAAAGATTCATTTGTTCATCTGTAATTTCCATAGGAATAAGAGGAGAGCCAGTATAATTTCTTACTGCATCATAAAATTTTGAATAGTCTATTGTTCCAGCATTTGCATCCTTACCATTAGCTGTTAATCCAGCATCTCCAAAGATTATAGGAGCAGCACTTCCAGAAACAGTAATAAGAGCATCCTTACCTTTTGTTTCTGAAATAAGCATTACCCTATCTTCACCATCTTTAGAGCAGGTAGAAATTCCCTCAGGATAAAAACTATTGATTCTATCAATGACTTCATCTATAGTGTGATACTTTTCTTCAAAATCTATTGTACAAGTACCTTGATCAGTTGTTATAGTTAGCTCTTTTCCTGTTAAATCTTCCTTTAATGGTTCTCCATTAAGACTCCATTCTTTTGTTCCAATAAGAATTGCTGAAGTGTTTCCTTCTTGGTCAATGTAAGATGCATCTTCCATTTCAAAGAATGGAACGTCCAAATATGAAATTGTAGTACCATCTGAAACAAAGAAACACCTTATGAAAAGCTCATGTCCACTAAAATCATATTCTTTTATTTTTTCTGCAAATGTATACCAATCATTTGTATTGTTAAAATTTCCAGAAGCTCCTCTCCAAGCTCCAGTGTTGTAATAGTAATAATTTCCATTATCACATAAGCAACAGTGAATTCCAGATTGGGCTGCTGCATTTAAACCCATTCCCTTTTTCAAGTCTTGGCCATCAAAATAAAAATCAATATATGGTTTTTTTGTTGAATACTTTGTAAGTTGCTTATTGTCTAGTTCAAAATTTTTTGTATGAATGCAGCTTTTATTAATTATCAACTCTTCAAAAGAATACTGACATCCATTGTCTCCACTTAGAATTAGTGGAGTACCATTTTTAATAAGTTTATTTTTTAATACTTCTACTACTTTGATTTTTCCATTCAAATAAATGTAAATTAAATTATCATCTATATCTATTTCTATATTATCTAAATGAATTGCGTCATTATTCCATGGGAAATCTATTGTTTGGTCTTTTTCTTCTCCGCTTAGAATAAATCTTAAATATGATTTTGCATTTCCATCTTCTGTATTTTTAATATGCTGAATAGTAAGATTTCTGAATTTAAAAATTGTATTATTAAAATTAGGAGCCGTACCAAATTCTACTGGTTCAACATCGAAGTAATCCAAAAAGTTTTTGTCGCCATCTAAACCGCTAGATACCCTAATTGTCTTTCCTTCATGCAACGCCTGAAGAACAACCAAATCACTTTCATTATTAGCAGAGTTAAGTTCAAAAGGATAAATAACTGGATCCAAACTAAATAGTATTTTATTTTTTAGTTGTTTAACAGTAGTACCCTCTGCTATTTTCATAGTCATGGTTGATACTGGTCTTCCTTCTACATTAACTACCAAAGAATAGTTTCCAGCAGGAAGTCCGCTTTCTAAATATTCTTTCTTTAATCTTAATCCTATTGTAGAGTTATTAACAAGTTTATTGCTTCCAACATAAAAAGAAATTCTTATATTGTCTTCTATACTATCGAAATTTTTAACATCAAAAGAATATGTATCTATAATTTTTAAATAAGAGCCAAACGTTCCGCCTGTAAATACTTCTGGCTTTTTTTCGAACTTGGCAGCTCTGTCATATAAAGCATATTCAGCTCTATACAAATCATTTAAAGGTGTATAAAATACCAAATCATTCATGTATTCTTTTAGTTCTATATTAGAGCCAGTAGATGAAAAACTGTGTACATCTGAACTCTTTTTATAAATATAATTCACTCTCATACAACTTAACTTAATAAAAAAGCCCGCTAATTAGCGGGCTTGATATTAGTTAATAATTTCTGGTAAAAATTCCATTTTCCAATGTCCTTCTTTGCCTAAGAATAATCTAGTGCTAAGACAACCATATAAATTAAATTTAGGAGATTCTAAACCTGCTGTTGTTTTTTTACCTTTAAATATTGATAATTGTTCTATTATTTGTGGAGCAGCATTTACAAAGTTTTCTTTATCATCAAATTCTATATAAAATCTCATGCTACTATTTTCCTAATTCTTTTTTGTTTTATACCTTTGGAGTTTTCTTTATCATACAATTCTATTGATTTAATTTGATTCTTTTTGCTTTCTATCTCTATCCCCTGAAGGAAATTATCAAGCCAAAAATCCAAGTAAGAAGAGTATGAATCAACCTTAATTATTTTAGCTATTTCTTCATCATCTTTGTTAAAGATTGGAATTTTCTTCGTGAATTTAGTTTCATTTTTAAATGCAAGAAGAATATCTTTTCTCTCCTGTTCATTTTTAATTTCATAATATAATCTTTCTATCATTTGCATCTCCTAATCATTAATAACAACTTCTTCATCATTGTTATCTTCATCAATTTTCTTGTCACCAGCTAAAGCTTGAATTGCCTTAACCTTTGCTTTGTCTGAAAGATTTGAGTTTATAATTTCATTACAAATTTCTTCATTTGAAGTTTCATCTATTATCATCTTTTTCTCCTTATGGTTAAATTTTAAAAATGCTATTTATTTTTGTCAACTGGAGATAAATCACCATTTAAGAGTTTTATATCATTATATCCAGCTTTCTTATATAAACCTACCCTCATTTTTGAATGCTTAGATAAGAATTTAGCAGTGTCAACAAAATCATAGAAGTCAACATCTGTTTTTTCATCTTCTTTAAATCTCAAAGAACGACCAATTTTCTGTAAAACAGCAACGTTTGATTTACCACCACAAGCAAGTATCATTGCTTTCATATGAGTAATAGAAATTCCTTCCTGAAGAATAGTAGTACCAATTAGTACTGGTAGTTTACCGTCGTCAAAGTCTTTAATTGCATCCTGTCTAACATCCAGAGGTGTATCACCAGATATAAACATAGAGCCAGGAATTAAATTTTGTAGTATTTCTCCATGCTCTACAATATTAACGACTATAAGAACTCCAGACTTATAAACATCTACAATATCTTTAACAATCCTATTTCTTCTTTCGCCATTAACTATTTCTTCTGTATATGCAGTTGCATAATCAAAATAGTCATCTTCCTTACAAATGTTTTTTACTAAATAAATATGTGGTTTTGCCATAACATTGTTCTCAAGAAGTTCTTTACTTTCAATCTTAATAATAGGAGAACCAATAAATTGTCTTATTTTAGCATAGCCAAGATAATCTCCTGTTCTTGCTGGTGAAGCCGAAAAACCAAATTTAAGAGCACAGCCAAATTGCTTTAAAAAATCCTGAAACTGTGAAGCACTGGAATTATGTGATTCATCGATGAGCAAGCATTTGAATTTTGTTAAATCTCCTAATTTCTTTACTGATTGAATTGTTGAGACCATACATTTACCAGGGATTATACCCTTACCAGAACATAATCCACAATCAATGCCAGCCTTAACAAAATCATCTCTTAATTGAGAACCAAGCATTACTTTATTAACAAGAATAAGTGTTGGAAGCTTTGTTAAGCTTATATATGCAGACATAATGGAACTTTTACCTGCTGATGTAGGCGCAACTATAATACCAGTATTTGTATTAACCATTGCTTGAAGTGCTCTTATCTGATGTTCTACATATTTAAATTTAGGATTAAAATATTTTCTTAATTCGTCATGGGTCCATTCTTTTTGTTGAAAAGGGAAATGAGTTCTGTTATCCTCGAATTTAGTAATTGGCAAGCTGTTTTGTTTTGCAAACAACATTATTTCCCTTGTAAGCCCAGCAAAGCAGACAAAATAGCCTTTTATATCTTTTCCAAGGCATACATCTTTTACTTTATCTGGGTGAAATTTTCCTCCGAAAAACGCTGCTTTACTATCTTTAAATGTTATAGACTTTTTTACTAGCTTATATTCTTTATCATTATCAAATTTTATAATAAGTGTTAAATCATTGAGTTTTATTTGCATGCTAATTATTTAATACAATAGAATAGTTTTGTCAAGAAAAGTAAAAGCCGCATTTCTGCGGCTTTGATTTTTTACAAGTTTTTAAGAATTTCTTCTTTTAGGTTTTTCTTTTCTGTTCCACAAGAAGGAGCAAAACCAGCAGTATGGTCATTTTTTACTGATGCTTTAGATTTTGATTTAGCTACCAATTTAGCAGCAAGTTTAAGCATCTCTTTTTCTTCAGGAGTTTCTGGAACGAACTTTCCTCCTAATCCACCATTCTTCTTGATAAGCTTAATCATTTCGATTTCTTCTGGAGTTGAACCGAAATCGGCAGGAGGAGTACCAGCTGATGCATGCCATCCGTCATCATCTTCTTCTCCATGAGTTCCTGTTTTCATAGAACATTTAGAAGAGTCA
>AUXO010636467.1_pt1 | contig 13102 bp, 13 predicted proteins | sample 768731 | NCBI WGS metagenome assembly AUXO01 (sample SAMN02715735, study PRJNA202380) | gut metagenome | biome: sheep rumen | host: Ovis aries | place: New Zealand: Palmerston North
AAAAGGCCACACAGTCCTTCAACCATGCAGCCTCATCACATCACAATATATTCAATATTTTACAACTCATCAATCAACGTAATAATATCCTTAATCGACATCAACCGATCATCAACTTCCTTCGCTCTATGATACCCAAGAATATCCTCCGCTCTAAACTTATCACAAATCCTAACAATCTCCACGAAAAACTCCTTACGACCGTGAACCATAATACCGTCAGCCCCAACTTCAGCAAATGCCCTAGCTCTATTTAAAGCATCATCCATTCCCTACTCTAAAAATTAATCTCTCAATGCGAGCAAAAATCTCAAGGGCATCATTAAACCGAAGCTTCTTACTATCAAATAACATAATTTAGTTTCTTCTCAAAGAAAATTTTTTTATAAAAATATGTCTACACAATAATCTAAATGATTCCAAATTAACAGCAGAGCCTATAATTATATATATTCCAGAAACAATTATAGAACAAACAATACCACAAACTCCTATTTCAATATAAGAATTCAAATCAAGTTTAAAAAACCTACTAAGAGTAACAGAAATCCCAAATACCGCAAAATAAACAAAAACTGTACGATATGTCTTTAACGGTGATCTTTTCATTATTCGAATATTTCCATATAATATCATATCATTTGTTCTATACAATAAAGCTACAATTGTACCTAACAGCACTCCATAAATACCCATAAATTGTACTGCAATCAATGAAACCCCTAGGTTAATTACAGCTTCGGCAACCGCTCTTATAATCGTTGGTTTAGCATGACCTGAAATTTTAATTAAATTTGAATTAGTGATTCTACATGAAGATAATAAATTTATCAAGCAAAACATCACTGGAAGAATATTATCTACATAATTTAAATCCGTAGCACCTGCTGTATATAATTTTATAAACGGAATAATCAATATATAAGTTACAGTCATCATTGAAAAAACAAATGCCATATAATATACATCATAACAATCATGAACTTTTGAATATCTCTCTTTTTCTTGATTATACGTCTGCCCTAAAACATAATAGCATCCACTATGAATAGAATTTATCAAGCCATTTATTGCAGTAAATATCATATTATATATTGCATATATACTAACAACTTTTAGATTACAAAAAACCGAAAGCACAATCATATCAGTACTACAAAAAATAGCATTAGCTAATTCATGTACTAAAAATGAATTTCTTTCTTTTTGCGATTCATAATCAGGTATACATTTCTTTTCTATCCATGGATATTTTTTATTATATACATACAAATATATAGACACATCAAGAATTGTAACCCCCAACGCAGCCAGTTGTACTATTACTAAATTCACACCAATATTTACTAAAAATATCTTAACTACAGAACCCAAAACTCTTATAAATGTTGTTATATTTACAATTATATAGTTCCTACCATCAGCGATAAATAATTGTTTCAAGGCAGATATACAATAAAAACTAATGGCATTTGCAAATCCATTTAATAAAATTATCAACACTGCCCCAAGGTATTCCGACCCCATAACCGCAATTACAGAAAGATCATCCTTTAATACAAACAACGGATAAATCAATGCAAAAACAAAAACAGCCAATATATATATATATGTAAGTCTCTTAAACGAATTTTTTGTTGCGCATAATATCTTACTCGTTTTTTCTCTATCATCTGATACTATCGGCTTATACAGCGCTTGCAATGCAGATTGTCCAACTCCTGCTTCTATCAAAGCTAAATACGTAAAAATCTGACCAATCGCATTTGTAAAACCATTTGCATCATCCCCATATGATTTTAAAATCAATCTAGGAACTACTATTCCTAATGCTAATATTATTAATTGTCCACCAAATCCAAAAACTATATTATAAATAAATTTCTTTCTATTCATAGCAATTTATTAACCTCGTTATATATTCGCTCAGAATTTTTTAAATCATATAATTCAAAAAATTCATTACAACGTTCTATATACTCTGTTTTATTTATAAAACCTTCATCAACATTTTGATTAATAATATCCAGTAATTTCTTCTGATCAAAAACAACTGGTCCAAACCCCATACTAAACTCATCAAAATAGCCTTTATTATAATGTTTACTATGGTATTCTTCTCGATCAAACTGATAATATACCAATGGTTTTCTCATATATGCAAAATCAAAATATACACTTGAATAATCAGTAATTAACAAAGCTGAGTCCTTTAACAACGTTTGAACATCATATTTTTTTTCTGATGCAATTACCACATTTTTACTCATCGAATGAAATAGGTGTATGTATTTCTGAAATGAATAATGTAAATAAAAGACTAAGGTAATATTATTATTATCTAATAGACTTATTAATGTTTCAGATGAAATTAAAGAATTCCACTTTTTATAATACTCTGTTATTATAAACTCTTCATCAGTACAATCAAATATATAACTTCTCCATGTTGGCATTATAAGAATTTGATTTTTTCTGTTGAAATTCATCAAATTATCAAATCTTGAAAACCCCGTATATTTAACCATATCATTTTCATAATGGAAATTTCTTAATATAAAATCGTACTCTGGTTTTGCACCGCAAATAAACAAATCTACGTTTGCATTTTCTTTATATAATCCTTGAATATTATTTTGCGTTATACCATGCTGAAGAAATATTTTTTTACCACGTGTCTTCAAAATATTTGAAAATCTAAACTGAGCATCCCAATCACAACACCCTCCTCCTATATGTGTACTTAATATTGCTTTTGCTGAATAATAATATATATAATTCTTTATACTTTTCCATTTTATTACTTTTCCTATTCTTCTTAGTTCATCATATTCTGAACAATGTTTATCTAAAATATAGGCAACTTTTACATCTGGATGTTTTTCTCTGTAATACCTGAATAAGAAATATGCATTATCATGTGCAGTATCTCCCCTTTCACAAAAAATAAAATAATCTGCTCCCAATGGTATCAATTTAGATACTTGCATAAAAAAAATGTTCTTCAAAAAATGATATCCTAATATAAATTTTCTAAAATACTTCATCAAATCCATCAAACCTTTTTATCCTTATATATTTTTTATGTACTACTAAATAAAAATTTTATCGTCTAGTTCTACACTCTAATTATGTTTTCAAAAACCCTACACCTTATCATTCACCAGATTGTATATTTAATTCTTTTATTCTTGATTTTTTAAATAATCTCATTTTTAATTTATATACATTACATAAAGCAAACAGGATTACTCTTGAGCACTTAACTTTCTTGCTCAAATATTTATATGTATATCCATTTTTTTTCATACTATATGCATATACGCCCAAAGGTTTGATTTTTGTCATAACATCTGTATTATATGTCAATAATTCTTTAATATATAATGAATATCCTTCAGGTGCTTTTACTTCACCTGAATTCATAGATAATCCACCCATCTGATATCTGCAAAAATATATTGCTTTGTTATACCATCTTATCTTGAATCCATCATTCGAAATCCTGTACCAAACCAAAGCTTCTGTCAAAAACCGTTCCCCTTCAAAAACTGGAAAAGGATACTTCCTAATTATCTCAGTATAATACACCTCTGCCTTATCACCAGTAATCATATATTTATTTCGTTCAAGTGCAGTCGCATCTATACATTCCGAATCAAATGTTGTCCCAATTATTTCTCCATTTTCAAAGCATCTTAAAAAACCAACTCCAGCATATCCAGCACTAGGAATTGTTTCAAATCCACGTATAATATCTTGAATTGCATTCGGTGCCAAATAATCATCAGAATCAACAATAAAAAAATATTTACCTAATGCATTTTCTGCTCCCATATTTATAGCAGTATGTTTTCCCCCATTAGATTTATATATGTATCTAATAGAAAAATTATTACATTTTTCAATCCATCCTTCTACAATTTTTTGTGTATCATCTTCTGATCCATCATCGACAATAAGCCACTCAAAATCATAACAAGTCTGTTCGCATAATGATTTATATAAATCTCCTATTAATTTAGCTCTATTATATGTAGGTGTAAAAACCGTTACTTTCATTTTTTGATATGCTCCTCATATATTCTCTGATATTTTTCTGCACACATACTAACGTCATATTGTTGAACAATATTATATGATTTTTCTCCATATTCTTTACTCATTTCTGAATTAGAACATAATTTTCCTAGACATCTTATCATTTCATCAATATCATTATCTTCAAACAAAAAACCATTTCCATCAATCAAGTCTCTAATTCCACCTACATCACTAGATACAATTGGTAATTTAGATGCCATAGCTTCAATCATCGAAAGTGGAAGGCCTTCTCTATGAGAGCAAGAAATATAAATATCTGATATAGCTAAATAATCCTGTACATTTGGTATTTGTCCTGTAAAAATAACATATTCAGAAAGATTGTGTTTCTCAACATATTCAACGAGATTATTATGCTGATTCCCATCACCAACCAATATAACCAAAACATTTGGAAAGTTCTTAATCAATTCAGGTAATGCTTTCAAAATTAGTATCTGATTTTTATTTTCATCTTGTCTAGAAACATTAATAATTCTGATTTTACCATCTCCAAGTATATTATTATAATAACTAGATATATCTACAGGATTATTAACATATCTAATATTTTTTTCATTACATTTATAATATTCTAATGCTAATTGTCTATTTTCTTGCGAAACAGCACAAATAATCATTTTATTATGTTTTATTAAGTATCTTATCACCTTATAAGTCTTACCTGAAAATTCACAATTTGGTTTTGTGTGAACCGTATGAACACATACCCTGTTATGCATAAGCACCCAGGGGATAGCATATAATGTTCCAGCTATATGACTATGAATAATATCTGGTTTAAACTTTGAAAGAATTCTATATAATCGTAAAATTGATTTTACTGACTTAGATTTAGTTTTCCCCAAATATATTATATCAATTTTTTCTTCCTTCAATTTGATATCTAACGCAGTCCCTTTATCTTCTCCTAAACATATAAATAAAACTTTATACTTATCTTTATCTATGCTTGCAGCAAGTCTAACTGCCATTGTTTCAGCTCCCCCAATGGTAAGTTCCGGGGATATAATTGCTAACTTATTCATCGCTTTCTCCCAAATATCTATTTTGAACATAAAACTCTGTAGCATCATTTTTATTTTTTATTGCACATTTTTCTGAAACAACAATTGAATGCGAAGGAACACTAAAATTCACAAAAGTATTAGGTGCAATCATTACATCATCCTCAATTTCAATCCCGCCGACAACAACCGAATTAGCTCCAATCCAAACATTATTTCCTATCTTTGGATATCCTTTAGATTTTCCACCATTAGCATATCCAATTGTTACTCCTTGAGACAGATTAACATTTGATCCTATTTGAGCCCCTCCACTCACGAATATATTTCCACAATGTCCTATATAAAACCCTGGTCCTATATCAGTAGAATATGGTATACTTATACCGTACTTTAACGATAATCGATGTAGTTTAAGTCTATGATAAATAAATCTACATATTTTATTCTGCTCTTTATAATATTTCGTTAATCTCCATATTCTCATATAATTATATCCATATAATTCTTTTCTATCCATAAAGGATAATTCCCTAAAGTCACTTACTCCATATCTTATCAAATCTGAATGAATTAATTTCTTAATTTTTTTATCCACATTCATTCTCCTTTTTTTCAACATTAACAGCTATTATTGAAATCAACATTAATATCAAATAATTATGCATCGTAAAAAACTGAAGAGACTGTACATATACAAAAAATACCAACATAGGCAATAAATCCACTATTCGAATCAATTTTTTTACCTTTATTTTTTTATATAACTGCACTATCCAAAAAACTGCTATTATAAATCCAACAATTCCCCACGAAACCAACATTTCCTGAATAGCATTATGACAAGCTACTGAAGTTTTTAAACTTATCATATATACTTCTGAATATCCTAAAAAAACTCCCCATATCGAAGAAAAATAGTAATCAAAATAATCTCCAACTATTCTTGTTCTTCCTCCACCTCCATCAATTATTCCAAAAATATCCCTATCGGAATAATACCTAACAATCCAATTATATATATCTCCGTAATATCTATTAACAATATAAAAAGCAAAAATCATACTAAATATAATAGCAAATTTTGCTTTTACCTGCTTAAATCCAAATATTATAATCCACAACCACAAAACTGCGATAATTAATACATACGTCCTAGATATGGAAAAAAATCCAAAAGCAGATAAAATTAAAGACAAGAAAATATATACTATTTTTTTATCTTTATAATAACACAATAACACAAGTGCTACCGCAACTGAGCAATACAATCCAAACTCATTCGCATTAAAATTTGTAAATTGTTCACCTATATCTACTCCCGTACCAAATCTAACACCATATGTAAAAATATAGTCCCATCCATAATTTGCTACTTCTCTTTCAACAACTAATATACTTGCTATGATTGTAGAAACAGAAAACCATATTGCTGCTTTTTTCTCATATCCCAAATATATTTTTTCAACAACAACATACGAAACGTACATCATATATACAACCAAATATACCAATTCTTTAGAAAAAGAATCAAAAACAAATGTATCAATTAAATCAATTATTACAATAGCCAAAATCGGTAAATACACTTTGTTTTCCCATTTTATATGTTTAATTTTCTTCAAGAAATCAATACAAATATACATTAAAATGATTTCTGAGTATGGTATACCTCTGCAAAATGGGAGTAAAATACAAATATAACAGAATTTTTCACTAGGATTAAAAATCAATCCAAACATAAGTGACACTGCCGAAATTACAGAAAAACTTATACTTATATGCATTATATCCCTAGACCAAATCAAAACATAAAATATCAAAGCTGAAAAAAACAGATTTCTATCATTTAAAATTTTTTTACTTTCTTTAACTATTTCCATAAAAATCCTATCCTTTAATTTGAATCATACAATCATTATACGCTTTTATTATTTGATTTTTATATCTTTCTATATCCATAATTTCTCTTGCCCTCTGTTTCGATAATTCTGACATTTGTTTTTGCTTTTCTCTATTCTCAATTATATTTATACAAGCCCCAACCAATTCTTCATCCTTATCAGACAATATACCCGTTTCACCATCTTTAACAACCACCTTAACTCCATCTGTTGGTGTACTAACAACTGGAACCCCTAAACTCATAGCCTCTAATACACACATGGGCGTTCCCTCCCATAAAGATGTCATTATCATCAATTTTGAATCATGTAAAATTTTATACGGATTACTTATAAATCCAAAAAAATCAATATATTTTTCTAAATTTCTATTTTTTATTTCATCACAAGTTTCTTTCTCCAGCTCACCAGTTCCAATAATTGCTATTTTTACATCTGAATTATACTTTACAATATCTTGAAATATTCCAACCATTCTAATTGGATTTTTGGGTTCTGACAAACGACCTAAATAAACAATATCATAGTTATAAGATTTCTCATCCAAACTCATCTTCCTATATAATTCATCAATATTAATCATATTATATAATACTTCACTTTTTTTCTTCAAATAATTATGAAAAACATATCCATTATAGGAACTATCCGACACCCAAAATATATGCTTTGACTTTATTCCGGCCAATAAATATGCTATTGATTTTTTCGACAAAGCTCTTGAATCAAAATTATTATTATGAATATGCGAAATTAAAGATATACTTCCACATGCCCTCGCTGCAATAAAACTAGCGCACATATCATGCGCATGTATAATATTTGGCTTATATTCCTTTATAACCCTTTTTACCTCTCTTACTGTAATATCCCTAATAGGAATAAACTCTATGCCTCGTTCACTTAATGCCTCTCTAATTTGTCCATCCCTACTACAATACATCATTTCTATACTTTTATCATATTGCAACATTTTAATAATTTGGCAAACAACATTTTCTGCTCCAGAAAACCTATTGCTTTGTAACAAATGAATCACTCTCATTGTCATTCTCCATCAAAAATCTTATTTCTATTTTCCATAAATTCTTTAATTACACACTTTACTACAATACAGCTTTATATATATCATAAATCTCCCTCTCAACTACATGAATATCATAATTCTTTATAACCCCCAGGTTATACTGAGACATTTTATATCTAAGTTCAGAAGAATTAATCATCTTTTGAATTGCTTCAGCAAATTGATTTGCATCTTTAGGCTCACATAAAAATCCTCCTTTTCCATCCTCTATCAAATCAACATTACCTCTAATATTTGAAACAATTGATGGAAGTCCTATTGCCATAGCTTCCATCAAAGATCTTGGTAATCCTTCTTGCAATGAAGAAAACAAAAAAATATCTGACATTTTAAACAATTCTTTTATATCAGACCTAAACCCTAAAAAATGAACTCTATTCTCAATTCTTAAATTAATTGTCTTATTTTTTAGATTGTCCATCTCTGGACCCGTACCACAAATCAAATAATGTAACCTTTTATCTTTAATCTTTGAAATAGCTTCAATTGCTGTATTATAATTTTTTCTACTAACAATATCTCCTGCGGAAATACAAACTATATCCGTTTCTTTTAACCCTAAAGTTTCTCTCATTTTTAATTTATCAATATTATAATCTTGATATTCCGAAAGATTTATTCCTACACCATGAACTTTGTATACCTTGCCTCCTCTACGTAATTTAAACTTTTTAGCTGCCTGAAAGTCTTCCTCATTCATAGTAATAATTGCATCCGTCCAATGAGCCATTATCTGTTCCGCCCATTTAATGATAGTACGATTAAATACAGGTGCTCCTTTATAAAAATGAAATCCATGAGCCGTATAAACTACTTTTTTCACTCGATGCTTTTTCCCTACTAAACGTCCAACCAATCCTCCAACTGGTGTATTACAATGAATCACACTAATATCTTTATGCTTCACAATATTCACCAAATTCTTATATGCAATATAATTATCTTTTACAGCTGTAATACTACGATATGTATGTGAATCATAAAATGCTATGGAGAAATCGACACAATCTAGTTCCTCAGGATTGTTTCTATTGATTCCAACAATAACTTCATATCCCATATTCAACGCATTTTTTACACATGGTTTTGAAACATTATCTAGTTTTATTGGTACTCTACTATTCAATTTTTCTAATGTTGGTTTCGTGCTATTACCTATAAATACATATCCCGACATATCTTAACCTACTCTATAAGAATATCTATCATTCCCATAGCTTTCTCACAATAATCAATTGCCTTTTCAGCCGATTCTCCTTGCGTAATTACAAATCCCATTCTAGATCCACTGCTTTCAATATCCGTTATATATCTACCCACTCCATGAACAACACTAATTTCTTTAACACCCATCAATTCTTTAGCTTTTTCTATTCCTGAAATACATCGTATATAACCTTTATGTTGTTTAAAATACCTAATTGCAGAGCCTTTATTCCACTTTGCCACTATATCTGGTTTTTCACCCAATGCAATATTAATACAACACTCAACCATATCTACTCCCGTTGATAATGGAACTAAGTGTGTATTTATATTATCTCCACCTAAGCGTGCTCCTAACTCCACTATTTTTGGTCCTTCTTGAGTGACTATAATTTCTGTATGAGATGGGCCATCAATAATACCTATCGCTCTATTTGCATCTTCTGTAACTTTTTTAATTTTTTCAATAGTATCTTCATCCAACAATGATGGTTGCGAATGCCCAATTTCTACAAAATGAGGTGCACCTGTCGTAACCTTATCTGTCACTTGAATAACATAACATTTTCCACTAACCGATATGGTTTCAACACTAACCTCTGGACCCGACATATACTCCTCAACAACGACATCACCTGTTCTGGAATATTGAACACTGTATTTATAAGCTTCTTCTATCATCTCACAATTATTTATATCATCAATCTTATAAATCCCTCTACTTCCTGAACTATCAGCAGGTTTTACTATAAAGCACTTAGAAAAATGCTGTGTTGCGTCAATATATTCTTTCATACAAGAAACTCTATAAAATTTTGGTATTGGAACACCATATTCCTTAAGTGCACTACGCATTTCTGCTTTATTAGTAGCCTTAAGAGCTGTTTCCTCAGTAATACCAACTAACCCTAATTCTTTTGCGACCTTAGCTACTGATCTCATAGGCATATCTGTGGCTAAAGTCATAATTCCATCTATATCATATTTTTTTGCCATCTCAAGAATTTTAGGTGTATCTATAGTACTAATTATTTCACCATACACCCCAGGAACTTTTAATCCTACCGCATCTTCATCCATATCCAAAACAATAACATCTAATCCTAATTCTTTTGCTTTTTTTATTGCTGGAAGTTGTAATATACTCGCTCCCAAAATCATCAATTTTTTTCTCAACATAAATTTCGACTTCCTTATTATTTTACTATTGCATAAATGTGATCTTCTATATTATCCGTAAATAATTTCTGCTGTTCACATGTTTCAAATTGTAAATCAATAAAAGCAATCGCATCTAGAGCATTAATTCCTTTTACTACACTTTCTCCATTTTCGACATTTCTTTGTATCCAACATACATATGGCTTTATATCTGAACTTATATAAATATCCTCTAATATACCGTTCTCTTTAGCAAAAACGACTTGTAATGTTACATAATTATATTCTCTTTTAAAACTTCTCAATTCGTCTATATAACACTTATCATTAACTGCAGTAGAAACTAACAATTTTGATAAATTCACTCCTGTATGTTGCTGTATCAGCTGCGGGATATAATTACCTGCTTGTCGAGGATTCATTTCTATAACAAAAACTTCATCATTTTCTGTAAAATAAGTTTCAACATTATATTCACCATGTTGTATATTTGCTTCTTTTAAAAGTTTTTCTATAACACCTTTAATTTTTTCTTTCTTTTCTATTGAAAGTGCCATAGGAAAAATCTCTGTTTCCGGGAGCATTGGAGTTTCTTTTGCTCTATCTTCCCATAACCAACCATCCCATATTATTTCATCACCAAACACAAAAACATCAATATCATTAACTCTTAAACTATTCATTTGAATATACTGTTCTATTGATACCATATTATTTCGTGAGAATTTTTTACATATGTTATAAGCATCGATTACCATTTTTTCATCAAACGACTCAAGCTTAGTTGTTCCCTGCGTCCCACAACTTTCTGTCGGTTTTATAATTACTGGATATTTTATTATTTTGGCTTTTTCAAGTAACTCTTCACAAGTGTTTGTAACATAATGTTCAGGTGCAAAAACTCCAGCTCTATGTTGTAAATCTCTAAACCCAGATTTTGATAATAATGTTTCAATACTCTCTACACTATTCCCAACTAAATTCAGTTTTTGTGATATATACGCAACATTTACCATGGCTGGTTCAGAATTAGAAATAATACCATCAATTTCTTCTTTAACAGCTATTTTGTATATTCCATCCAAGTCCATATAATCAATTTGATAATACGCATCAGCCAATTTTGACCCTTCCATTTCTGGTCTATTATCACACACAATAGTATAATAACCCAAATCTTTTGATTCTTTAATTAAATTTAGCTGTGCTCCACCAGCACCTAAAATCATTAATTTTTTCATTACATTTAAACCTTTCTAACCCCATAAAAAAACTATAATTTTAATATCATTTCAATATCATTATCTTTATATTCTGTCGAAAATTCAAATCCAAATTTTCTATACGTATTTACTGCCGCAACATTATCTTCCGCCACATGTAAATGAATAGATTTAAAGGATCTTTTCTTACATAATTCAATTGCTTCTTTCATCATCATACTTGCTAAATGATTTCCTCTATATTCCTCTAAAACATAAACATTACAAATATATGCTTCCAATGTTTCATAATTATTACAATATAAATTCAGCATGGCTATAATTCGATTTTCTGCTAAGACACCAAATACATCACCGTTTGATAAAAACTTTCTCATCCCTATTGTCAATTCATCTTCTGTCAAATCACGTCCTATTTCTTTATTATGACTAATCAACAATTGTTCTGCATTTTCCAAGTTATTAATTTTTATTACTTCAAACATGGTATACATCCTATTTTTTATTATAAATATTTTTCTTACACAACACTGATATAATTGTTCTGACAAATATCTTCACATCTAATAAAAGCGATAAGTTATCAACGTAATAAGCATCGTTAATAAATTTTTCTTGTTGAGATATAGAATTTCTAAAATAAGCCTGACTATATCCTGTAATTCCCGGTTTCACCATATAATGCTTTTTTTGTATCTCTTCTATTTTTGAAATATCAAAATTATCATCTGGAACCGTTGGACGTGGTCCTATAATACTCATATCTCCAGTCAATACATTAATAAACTGAGGTATTTCGTCAATACTTGTTTTACGCATTATTCTACCTATCCAAGTAACACGCGGATCTTCATCTCCATTATATGTTGATCCATCTTCATTCCTTATATCAGGAGAATTAACTCTCATTGAACGAAGTTTGTACATTTTGTATGTTTTTCCTTTTTTCCCCAACCTTTCTGCATTATAAAAAATCGGTCCCTTATCCGTTATATAAATAATAGGACCACAAAAAAGCACCACCAATGCAACAAAAGGAAGTGCGCAAAAACCCACAAATATATCTATCAATCTCTTGCCATATGTTTTATACATGTCAAATTATCCTTTTTATTTCACGTATTCTTCAACCACTTTTATATAAACCTCAACAACATAATCAACATCTTCATCACTTAAATTTGTATGCAATGGTAACGTAATTAAATTACTATAATAATCATATGCATTTGAAAAATCCTTAATATCCCATCCCATCTGCTTATATGCTGTCATCATAGGAAGTGGTTTGTAATGAACATTAGTATTAACACCACGTTCTGCAAGTTTTATTATTATTTCTCTTCTAATTTCATCACTTATATTTGGAATTCTTGTTAAATATAAATGTCCTGAAGATACACCTGTTTC
>AUXO016366851.1_pt1 | contig 13102 bp, 15 predicted proteins | sample 768731 | NCBI WGS metagenome assembly AUXO01 (sample SAMN02715735, study PRJNA202380) | gut metagenome | biome: sheep rumen | host: Ovis aries | place: New Zealand: Palmerston North
TTCATCTTCAGCATCCACCCCAAACTGGGCGTAAGAAGCAAACACCAAAGGTTTCATAGATATGCCTTTTAACGATGTTTTAATCTCGTCTTCCTAGTAAAATAATTAACTAGAATAATGTGCCAAACAAAAATTGCAAGATAATTATAACATTTTTTACACTATTTGTCAAAATTTTGATACATAATTCATACTACATTATATGACAAAAAATAAAAAGAATTATAGTTTTTCTATAATTCTTTTTTTATTATCATCTGCCTCCCATTCCTGGGCCACCAAATCTACCTTGTCCTCCCATCATTTGATTAGTAATAGAATTAGTTTCTTCTCCATTAACTATTATTGTTCCACCATTATATTCAGCAGTTCCATCATAATCAAATGGTGAATTACAATTAACTTCAACAGTTCCTCCATTTATATATAAATCTCCATTAGAGTCTATGCCATCAGTATCACCTTGTGCCATATCTACTTTAATGTGTCCCCCATTTATTTCAATTGTTACACTATAAGCATCAGACTTATTACCAGCATTTATTCCATCGTCAGTAGCACTAATTGTAATTGTACCATCATTAATTTTTATATAAGTTGCCTCAATACCTTCAGCAGCATTTATATTAAATGTACCATTATTTATTTCAATTAATCCATCAGCATGTATAGCGTCATCATCACTATTTATAGTAAAATCACCTTTATTAATTGTAATATTACCATTTGTGTGAATACCATCATCTACTGAATTAATTGTAGTTTTAATATCATTTATTAATATACTAGTACCTGCTTTTAAACCTTTAGTTGATTCAGTTTCACTTGATGAATCACTAGATCCAAAATCACCTTGTTTACCAGTTGTACCTTTAGTTCCACCACCAGTAGTTATATCAAATGTACCACCTTCAATATCTAATACATTTTCTGATGAAATTCCATCACCATATGAAACAATTTTAAATGTACCTTTTTGAATTAAAATATTTCCTTTATCTGATTCTTCTGAATTAGTACTTTTAATTGCATCTCCACCAGAAATTATTTCAAAATTACCATCTGCTATAGTTACAGAATCCTTGCCTTTAATACCATCATCATTTGTTTCTATTATATACTTTCCACCTAGTATTTTTAAATCATCTTTAGAAACAATAGCATCTTCATAATTACCATTAATTGATAATGATCCATCACCATATAAAATTAAATCATCTTTACTGTATATTACAGCATTTACTCCATCTTCTAATCCACTATAAGATGAACCATCTGATAATGAATTATTACCATCTAATTTAATATATACATTTTTAGCATTTAAAACATTTATACAAGGGCCATTATCATTTTTTATAGTAGCATTTTTTAATACTAATACTACATTATCTTCTGAATTAACCTCGATATAACCACTTAACTCTCCTGTTAATACATATACACCTTTTTTAGTTATTTCGTATTTACCTTTAACACTTGATAATTTTACTTCTTTTGTATCATATTTAGAAAAATCTAAATCTTCGCTAGATGCATCATATTCTATGCTTACAACATTACTAGATGTTGAGGTATTACTTTTTCTACTTTTTACTGCTATCCCATAAGCTATGATAGCTACTATTATAAATACAAATAGTATTATTAATGGTATTACTTTTCTTATATTTTTTTTCATATTATAACATCTCCTCTGTTTCAGCTTTACTAATGCTTATCTTTAAATTACCATTTAAAACTCTTAATCTATCTATAAATTCTTTTTCTGATACTTTTTCTTTTATTTCTATTTTATATTTTAATTCATATAAACTACCCATATTAGCTGTTTTAACTTTTAGTATTTCATATTTATCTGTATATTTATTTAAAACTTTATCAAATACAGTATCATAATCTAAATCTTCAGGAATCATAATATCCAATATTTTATATTTAGTATTTTCACTTCCAAAATTAGTATACGTAAGTATTAATATAAATAATCCTAAAACTATCGTTACTAATGAAGCAAATAACACTTGACCCATACCAACAGCTAAACCTATTGCCATTCCTAAAAATACAGAAATAATTTCTTTTGAATTACCTGGCATACTTCTAAATCTTACTAATGAGAATGCACCAGCTATGGCAACAGATGTTCCAAGATTACCATTTACCATCATTATTATTGTACATGATATCATCGGTAAAACTGCTAATGAAATAATAAAATTTTTAGTATATCTTGTTGTTTTCATATGTATATAAGATATAAATAATCCAAGTAGTAATGCAACTAAAATACATATACTTATACTATATAAAGTTAAACCTTCACTTTCTATTACACTATTAAACATATAACTCATTCCTTTCTTTTAACCTTAAATAAGCTTCTCCTACCTTTGAATAGGATACTGGATATATCTTTAAATCATTAAGAGCATCTATAAACCATACAGGATATCCTTTTAACGTTTTTACCTCCATAATATATCCATTATTTAATAAACAATCTTCATCATCTAAATCTACTAAATCTAATTTCTTATTACTATATCTTATATTTGTATCAAAAGTTATTCTATATGATTCATCATCCTTAAATGCATAAGATAATCTATCATATGTCAAACTAATTTTAGGTTTTAAATCATTCTTTTTAAAAACATAATCTATTTCTCTCATTATTTGTTTATTAGTATCAGGTATAATATTTCTATCTATATAATTTCTTGCTTCTAAATAATTAATATCTACTCTTCTTTTATTACCATGACCATCAAATTTTTTCTTCATCTCTAAAAATACATTTGTATTTGAATTAGCTTTTGAATAACTTCTTAACCTAACTTTTTCTTTATAAATAGGTTTTTCTAATGATTTATTTATTAAATCATAATCATCATTATCAAAATATACATTATATATTCTTTCATCAAAGTATTTATCTTTAACTAATTTATCATTAATCCTATTCATCAATTTATCATAATCATTAAAACTGATAAAATATTTTTGTTCCATTCTATCAATTATTGTTATTGCCATATTATTCCTCCTCTTGTTTACAATAATACACTTAAATATAAAAAGTATTATGTTTTAAAAATGGGAAATTATGTGAATAAAAAAACAGAAGATTAATCTTCTGTTTTTGGATTATTTGTTAATACTAATTTATTAACATTCTTTTTATTATTTTTATACTCTTCTAATTCTTTTACGTAATTAATTTTTTCTTCTTTTTCTTTTTTAGCTTCTATTTCTTTAATAGATTCAAGAGCTAATGATAATAATCTTAAGCTTGAACTTAAATCTGCTAATGCTCTTTTTTTATCATCACTTTTTTCTTCACCATAAACTATATCATCGAAACTTGCCCAAGCATCCATAAGCATTGTTCTTAATTGTATCTCAGATACTATTGGAACTTTACCATTTTTACCAGGAATTTCTTCAACTACTTTAAAATGGTAACCTCTATAACCAGTATTCTTTCTTTTTGTTAAATAGTCTTTCTCGCATCTAATCTCTAATGCTTCTGAAGATTTAAAATAATCTACAAGTTTTCTTACTTCTTTTTCATTTGAACATACTATTTTAAAACCAACTACGTCTCCAACTTTAGTCTTAATATTTTCAGCTGTAAAATTTAATCCTTTTTTAAATAATTTTCTACGAATACTATTAACAGGTTTAATTCTATCTTGTTTATAAACTATATCATCACTATCTGGATATTCACTTAATAACGAGTTTAGTTTACCCATTAAAATAGATCTTGCTGAATAATATAAATATGAAATTTTTTCATATTCATCATCCATTTCAGAGCTTTCCTCACTCTGTTCTTGTTTTAATCTATTTTTATATTTTACTAAATCTTCTTGACATACAATTTTTTTAAATTCTTCTTCTTTTTTTCTTAAATCTGCATTTAAGTCTAATAATAAATCTTTTGATTCTTCAGAACAGTCACCTTTATAGTTTAATTTATGCTCTTCTCTTGCAAATACATCCATTAATATTGTTCTTACTTGGATTTCAGCTTTAATATTAGTAACTCCAATCATTGTTTCAACTGGTACTTCAACAATTATATGATAACTTCTATATCCACTTTCCTTTGGTTTATGGATGTAATCCTTTTCTTCTACAAAGTTAATTGATTTCGAATTGTTAACATAGTTTTTTATATAATTAACAAATGCAATAGCATCATCCTCATTTAAACAAATATATCTAAATCCAACTATATCGTGTGCTTCTTCAAATGAAAATTCTTTTCCTTCGTCTAATCTTTTTGAAACTTTACCTAGATAACTATTTTCACTTTTAATACGGTCTGTTTTATAAATTGTTCTAAATCCTTCACCCTTATGAGTATTTTCAATTAATTGAAGTTTTCTTTTTAATTCATCATATGCATCTTTACATAAAACTAGGTTATCTCTATATTTTTTTTGTTCTTCAAGTAATTTTTCCATTTTTTCTTCATAAGTATAACTCATAAATATAACAACCCCTTTTTCACGATGTGATATTCTATCATAAAACCATAAAAAAAGCAAATTTCTTGAAGAAACTTACTAACTTCTCTTTTTAAGTTCTATTGCCTTACTTACAACAACTTCTATTTGTTCAGTACTAAATGGCTTTAATAATATTGCTGAAACTGGGTATGTTTTAACCTTTCCTATTATTTCAGGAGCATCTTCACCAGTTACTACACATACTGGAATTTTGTCTAATATTCCATGATCTCTAAAATAATCAAGTACGTCAAATCCATTTACTTCAGGCATATTTAAGTCAAGTAAAATAGCAACTATACCTTCTCCCATAACATCAACCATATCAATTGCGCCTTGACCATTACTTGCCATAAGAACTTTATATTTATCTTTAAATATATGTTCCATCATATTTCTAGTTATATTACTGTCATCTACTACTAATATTATTTGTTCATTAATAATTGGATTAAACTCCATAATTACCTCCCCAAGTATTCCTTTACTACGTTTACTATTCTATTAATTTCCTCTATAAAAGAATCATAATTATCTTCTATAAATTTTTCATCAGATCCTTTTCCTGCCATTTCATGAGATAATGCTATTTCTGCTAAATCCGTAAATCCCAAGTATTTAGAATCACTTTTAATAGAATGAGATAATATCCCATAGTTCTCAAAATCTTTATTATTTTTATATTCTTCTAATTTTTTTAAATTATCACTTATTCCATCATAAAATGTACCTAGTGTTTCATTATAAAAATCCATGTCACCAAGTAATTCTAATCCGTGATTAACATCTATTTTATTATTTGTTAATATACTTACATCCATAATTTATCCTCCTATATTTGATTATACCATATTTTGCTTATGTTTATTAATCTTTTTTTATTGATTATACACTATATTATTTTTTCAACCAAACATATACTCCATCTTGATTTTCTGGTTTATATTTCATACCACATTTTACATAAAAATCTCTATTACCACTTGTAGGAGTTGCTTCTACCTGAAACTGTTCTCCTTCATTTAAAAACGTTAATGCTTGATTAAGTAAATTAGTAACTACTATTTTACCAAATCCCTTCTTTTGATATTTAGGATTTACCATAATATCTGATAATACGCCTTTGCAAGAATAATCTCCAACTAATCTACCTAAAGCTATTATATCTTGATCATTTTTTATTGTAACCTTGCACATTGTATTTTTTATACCTTTCTCAAATTGAGAAACAGTTAATTCTTTCCATCCTAGTATCTTTCTTAAGTAACATAAATCTTCAGCTCTTATATCTTCTATTATTTCGTATCCCATATATTCTCCTATAAACTAATTTCTTTACCACTTGTTACATGTTTAATATAATCATTAGCTGTTATATGATATTTAGGTTTATTATATATAAAATATTTTATCTTGGATATCTCATTTTCATTAATATTATATTTTTTTAATAATTCTATATTTTTATTATATTCATATTTTAATAAAGCATCAAATGTATCAAATTCATGAATTCCTCTTTCAGTATCCCATGAATTTTCAAACCAACAATATTTATTATTATCTTTATAAACTAAAAAAGTATGTGTTGGATAAGAATTATTATAATCAAGCATTACTTGATGATAAATTGTTATTACTTCATATTTATTTTTATTAAACCAATATCTCTCTAATTCGACTTGATCCCAGCAATTACCAACTTTATTTTTTAAAATATCTTCTGGGTTCTCTAAAATATATTCATCATACCAATTTTCATCAAAATTAATATCACCATATCTATATACTTTATCTTTTTTGGATAAATATCCATAATTAATAATTTTCATAAATTCTAATAATTCAAATGGGGTTTTAATTTTTTCAATCATATACAAGTCTCCTTTAAATTATTATAACAAATAAAAAGAAACTAAAAAATAGTTTCTTTAAAATTGATTATCCATAAAATTATTAGAACCACACTCATTTACATTAGTTACTACATTTTCTTCTGAACATGTATATTCAGGTACATAAGTATGTTTATAAATATGATTATTAACTACATTTGTATGTATAGGTATTACATGTGTTACGTTATGTACATACTCTTTTTGAATACATTTTTCAATTGGTTGTTCATATACTGGATCTGCAGGGCAACATTCAGTACTTACTACTGGACAACATTTTTTTTGAAAGCAATTATTAAACATTTAAAAATCCCCCTATCTAATATAAGATATGAGGGATTATTTTTGATGATTAGTATAATTAACTATAATTAATTATTAAATGTTAAAGTTGCAGTTTCAATAGGAAGATTTTGATAAGTTGCATCAGTTAAATTTATAGTTCTAATAGCTCCAGGTGCATTTTCAATTTGTAAGGTTGAAGTACTAGTAGTCATAGTTGTGCTTTGAACAGAACCATCAAATTCATGGTCACCATCAGATGCTGTTTGTTTAAAATAAATTGTTGGTGCACCTGTTTCAGCAAATGGGACATTATTAAATACTGCATTACCACTAGCATCACTTGTTATTACATCACCATATTCATTTCCAGTACTATCTGTTCTTATAAATGTAGCATTAACAATTGGAGTACCTGATGCTGTTCCGTCATCAGTAACATTTAATGTTAGTGTACCTGTTGCTGCTATTGTAAATGCATAAGTATCAGTATCTGCTTCAACTGTAACACTACTTGGATCAATTGTAGTATTATTATATCCATTTACTTCAGCAGTTACATCAAAAGTTCCATTAATAATTTCTGCACTTCCTGTACCATCTGTAATATTTATTATTTTTGCCATAATAATAATTCACCCCTTTCTATTGGCAGATTATCATAATAATAATCTGTTAATAAAAAAGTGATTGGTGGATTTATTATTGGTAATAATTCTACGAATGAATAATATAAATATAAATCATTTTTTACATAAAATACTCTTGTTATACTACCAATAGAAGAAGTTGCGTTTAATATATATATTTCATTTTCTTTTAAACATAATTCTATTTCATTATTAAATGTATTACCTTCAAAAATTAAATTTCTATTACTGTTATAAATCGAGACATTTGCCTGATTTACATTATTATATCCAAGCCCATAAAATTTAATTATTATTTTTTTCATTCACCATCACCTTTCAATTTATAATATACAAATAAAAAAAGTTGAATTATTTAATTCAACTAAAAAAAGTAATTAATAATTAATTACTTTAAAAAGGCATCTTAAAATTACCATTACTCATCATTTTCATCATTTTTTTACTTTCTTCAAATTGAGTAAGTAATTTATTAACTTCTTGAACACTTGTACCTGATCCTTTAGCAATTCTCTCTTTTCTAGAAGCTTTAATTATTTCAGGCTCTCTTCTTTCCTTTGGTGTCATAGATAAAACAATTGCTTCGATTCTTGATACTTGTTTTGGATCTATATGAATATTATTTAATCCCATTTTTTTAGCACCAGGAATCATTTTTAAAATTGATTCTAGTGGTCCTAATTTCTTAATTTGTTTAAATTGTTTTAAGAAATCTTCTAAATCATATTTTCCTTTTTTCATTTTCTTGAAGGATTCTTCTGCATCCTCTTCATTCATGATACTTTCAGCCTTTTCTATAAGACCCATCATATCTCCCATACCAAGGATTCTACTAACCATTCTATTAGGATCAAATTCTTCTATTCCATCTAATTTTTCACTTGTACCTATAAACTTTATTGGAACATTCGTTAGATATCTAGCAGAAATTGCTACACCACCTCTAGTGTCACCATCTAATTTTGTTAATATAGTTCCAGTCAAAGGTAATTTTTCATTAAATCCCATTATAACATTAATTGCATCTTGTCCAATCATACTATCTAGTACTAATAATATTTCATCCATTGGAACTTCAGTATTAATATTAATTAATTCGTTCATCAAATCTTCATCTATTTGTAAACGTCCAGCAGTATCTACAAGTACATAATCTAATTTATTCTCTTTTGCATAATCAATTGCATGTTTTACTATATCTACAGGATTATTTTTTCCTTCTTCATATACTGGAACATTTAAACTTTTACCAATTGTTTTTAACTGATCAATAGCAGCTGGTCTATATATATCACACGCAACCAATAAAGGTTTCTTATTATATTTTTTTCTTAAAAAATTAGCAAGTTTACCAATAGTTGTTGTTTTACCAGAGCCTTGTAATCCAACAAGCATTAATAGTGTAGGATTCTTTTTAGTTTCTATATAAACTGGATCAGTTCCTAATAATTCTAATAATTCATCTTTTAATATTTTTAAAAATACTTCATCAGGTTTTAAGCTTTTTTTAACTTCTTCGCCCAATGCTTTTTCTTTAACATTATTAGTAAAATCTTTAACTACTTGATAGTTAACATCTGCTTCTAATAAAGCTAATCTAACTTCTCTTAAAACATCACTAATATTATTTTCAGTTATAGAACCATAACCCTTAATTTTACCTATGGCCTTTTCTAATCTATCTCCTAATTCTTCAAACATTATCTCACCTACTCATCTAGTATTTTATTTATTTTTTCTTTTAAATCTTCATCTTTTATATCGTTAACTAAACTTCTTAATCTTTTATCCTTAGAATATAATTTTAACTTTTCTTCATAACTATTTAATTTTTCTACTGTTAACTTTAAATCTTTAGAAACAGCATTTCTACTTACACTAAAATTATCCGCTATTTCCGATAAAGATAAATTATCAAAATAATATTCCATAAAATAATTCTTTTGTGAATCTGTTAACAACTTTTCATAATAATCAAATAATATAATTAATTTATCTCTTTCTTCCATATTAAATCATTTCCTTAAATAATCCATAAATATATTTTTCAATATCAAACATTTCTAAATCTTCTGGTCTTTCACCTAATCCTATAAATTTTACTGGTAAATTAACTTCCTCTTTTATAGCAAGTACTATTCCACCTTTAGCTGTACCATCTAATTTAGTTAAAACTATACCTGTAATATTAGTTATTTCTTTAAAAGATTTAGCTTGGGATATACCATTTTGTCCTGTTGATGCATCTAAAACAAGTAATGTTTCATGAGGCGCATCAGGAATAAAGTTACTGATAACTCTATTTATTTTTTCAAGTTCATTCATTAAATTAACTTTATTTTGTAAGCGCCCTGCAGTATCTATTAATACTACATCATAATTTTCATTTTTTGCTCTTTCTAAAGCTTTATATATTACAGAAGATGGATCAGAACCTTCTTTACCAAATTCAATATCTACATCTAACCTTTGACTCCATTCTTGTAATTGTTCAATAGCCCCAGCTCTAAATGTATCGCCCGCAACTAATAAAACTTTTTTACCTAAATCTTTTTCTTTTTTTGCAATTTTAGCAATTGTAGTAGTTTTACCTACACCATTAACACCAACAAATAATAAAACTGTTGGACCTTCTTCTGCATAATTAATTTTATTAACTAATATTTCATCATTTACATAAATAATAAATAATTCATCAACAATTAATTCTTTTAATTCTTCTGGATCTTCTATTTTTTCTTTTCTAGCTCTATCAACTAACCTCTCCATAAAATTGACAACTGTTTGAACTCCAATATCTGCCATTATAAGCATCTCTTCTAATTCTTCAAAATATTCTTGATTAACCTTTTTATACTTCTTATTTAAACTATTTAATTTATCACTAAATTCTTTCCTAGTTTTCTCAAGACCTTTTTCATATTTTTCTTGTTCTTTTGTATCTTCAAAAACTTCTTTTTTTGTAAACTTTTCTTTTAACTTTGAAAATAAACCCATTTTATCACCCTAGAAATTATTATACATTAAAAAGAAATAAAAAAAAAGAGATTATATTAAATCTATATAGTAAATCAAATAAAAAAGCAACTATTTTTAAGTTACTTTTTCTCTAATTTTAATTGTTTATTTGATTTTTCTTTTTTACATTCCACATCTGAATTATCTTTTTTACTCTCAACATGCTCATTATCAAATATATAATAATTTTGTATTTTATTTGCTAAATTAATCAATTTTTGTTTTTTCATTTCTAGTTCTTTTATTTTATTTTCTGATTCTTTTTCTATTGATAATATTTCTTCATCAGATATATTTTTATCATATGCTTCTTCAATTTTGTTTTCTATTAATTCTATATTCTCATCTACTTGGTCAATTAATTCTAAATATCTATTTTCTTTAAAACTTAATGTTTTTTCAAATTTAGATAAATATTCTGGTGCTCTTAACATAATGTGATTTTTGATTTTTTGAATTAACATAAAATTTTGAAAATTTGTTACTCTATTATTGTGTATAGACCTATGACAATCTAAGCAAAGACAAACTGTATTATATATATCATCAGGTCCACCTTCTGAAATTGGTATAAAATGATGTGAATCAAAAAATAATGGATCCCCATCCTTTTTATCACATAACTCACAATGGAAATAACCATCATAATATGTTCTTCTTTTTGTTTCTATTGCAACCATTGGATCACGCTTTGTTTTTCGTTCTATTTTGTGTTTATCAACATAATTTAAATAAGCCATGTATAATTCAATAAAATCTGTATTTTCTAATGATAAAGGAGTTAATCCTTTATCAATTATTTCTTTATTAGCTTTCTCTATTATATTAATAGTATCATCAATATCTTCATTTAAAGCTGCTCTATCATCAACATTAAGATCTTTAATTAATTCTTGTTCATTCTTTTTTTCATCTATAATCCTAATATTTCTTTCTCTTTGAGTTTCAAACAATCTGCTCTTCTTTTCTAGTTTTTTTATTATTTCTTCATCAGATGAAATATATTTAGATACATAATTATCAAATTCTTCTTTAGTAAGATATATCTCTTCATCTGTTACTGGATTATCTACCTTTGATAGATTTAAAATATATTCTTTCACTTTAATAGATTTTTTAATTAATTCAATTTTAGTAAATAGTTTTTGCTCGTAATTTTCACCATGATAGATAGAACCAGCACAAGGTTTTAAATTATTATTAATATATTTATTAATTTCTGTTTTACTATTTAAACATTTTACTTTTTCATAATCTTCTAGAGTTAATAAATAAACTCTATTCCCATACTCTTTTTTAGCTTTTCTTAAAATATTTTCGTCATCAAAGAAACAATCAAATACATATATATCATCAAATTGAAAGCCATAATAATTACTAAATACTGGTCCTTTATCAGTGATTACCTCTTTTGAATCAAAATATTTTTTATAAAATAATAATTTTTTTAATCTTTGATCTAAAAACTTATATTCAAAATCATTTTTCTTTAAATTTGACTTACGTTTTTCAATTTCTCTAATTTCATCATCAATATTTTTCTTTTCAATTAAATTATTATTTATTACTTCTTTGTATTCTTCATCCTTATCTTTGTCATTGCATTCCTTAATTATAGTATCAAATTTTTCTTTTCCTACCCTAGTTATTAATTCATTTTTTATTTTTTCTTTTAAATTTGAAAATTCTATAGGTTTTATACATGTTTTATCAGCAAATTTTACAAAATTATCAGTATTTGATTGTAATAAATGTGAATAACTTATATAATTAAAAAACAAATCTGAAGTATTTTCACTTTCTAAATTACCACATAATCTATTATAGTAAAAAGATAAAAGAAACTTATTAATATAAGATTTTGAACAATCTTCTTGAGTAATATTAATATTAATAAAAGTTTTTATAACAGCAGATAGACAATTTTGTAAATAAATTATGTCTTCCACTTTATTTGAATTAATGGTTTTAATTATATTACTTTCATTCATATTTAGATAATAATTATTAGATACTTTAAGATTTTTATGTAATATTTCAACATCTTTTTCCTTATACCTTTTTAGATTATCCATAGTTATTTGGAATAATTCTTTAAAAGATTTATTATTATATATATTTTTTATTCCTAATATAATGGCACTATTATTATCATATGCATATTCAAATATGCCAGAATATTTTAGCATGAAATAGCCATAATTACTTAAATTATTCCCGTGAGCATAAAATAGTTTTTTAAGTAATTCATCATTATATAAAATAGGAAAACTAAACTTTTTTCTATGTGAATATACATAAGAGTTTTCAATATAATTATAAACATAATCATTTTTATTACTAGTTTTTCCATTTATCATATTACTTTTTTCCCCCCTCAAAATTAGTCCATATTCTACAACAATATTAAAATAAAGTCAAAAAAAGTAACTAAAATTATTAGTTACTTTTTTTATTACTTAGCAATTATATAACCATATAAGATAACTGCGAACATTAATACTATTAAAACTAAAATAAAAATATCAACCCAAACACTAAATGCAGCCTCACTTGTTAATTTTTTAGTTTCTTCTTTTGCATTTATTTCTTTTTTAACTGGTGCTTTTTTAGCTATAGTTTTAGTCGCTGTTTTCTTTACGCTAGTACTTTTTTTAGCAGCTGTTTTAGTAGCTACTTTCTTTGCTCCCTTTTTCTTTGTTTCAGCCATAACTATCGCTCCCTCTTCTAC
>AUXO016791527.1_pt1 | contig 13102 bp, 13 predicted proteins | sample 768731 | NCBI WGS metagenome assembly AUXO01 (sample SAMN02715735, study PRJNA202380) | gut metagenome | biome: sheep rumen | host: Ovis aries | place: New Zealand: Palmerston North
CCATCGCCCAGCAGCGCTTCAAACCGCGGTGTATCCTGCGGTGTCGAAATGATCAGGATATCGCGGATTCCCGCGTTCATCAGCACCGATAACGGATAATAAATCATAGGCTTGTCATATATCGGTAGCAATTGTTTTGACGTAACTTTTGTCAACGGATAAAGCCGGGTACCGGAGCCGCCCGCAAGAATAATGCCTTTCATAATAACCCCAAACAACTTTATTTGAAATATGATATATAATTCTTTCTTTTTTCTTTTTACCGATTCCTCAAATATCTATTTACAGATTTGAATCCAAAGACTAAGAGTTTATATGCAGAGACAGCTAAACATCCTACTAAAAAAGACAGTAACACCCATATCAGCCATGAAAGCAAAGGTGGCAAAAATCTATTGGATAAGAAATATGAATCTGAAGCAGCTCTTTCAAAAACTCCTTCTAATAAATAGATGCCAAAAGTTGTTCCACCTATCCATACAATTACACTCGCCAGCTTAGGTCTGATTTCAAGTACGTAAGAAATCTTTTTTGCGGTTATGAATAAGAATACCGTAGGAAAAAGAATTAGAGCACTGCTGTAAGCATAACTATCTGAGTTCAAATAATCGTTGCTGCCAGTAACCTTCCAATATACCATATAAGTCAAGATACCTACCGCAGCTACAGATATTAACGAAATCAAAAGATATTTGGTTTTGTTGTATTCAAAAACGTTTTCAAAGTAATATCCCATTATGAAAAAGAATATAGGGATTTCGCATGCTAATGGTACAGATATATTAATTCTGTCCATATTAGTGAAGTATTCAAGTATCTGTAATGCAGCAAACAAAACCAAGTGAATGATTATCAAATATTTGAAATCATTCTTTTTCATATGCTTTACCATCTTTCTTAAAAACGGTAGCATGATCATAACACCAAGATAGGCATATAAAAACCAATATGGAATGATAAATGGCTTGGAATAAATGCCGACTAAAAAGTCTAAGGCACTATCAACTCTATATTGTTCCTGTCCCCAATACATCATTAAGAAATACTGTATTATAGAAAAAACAAGAATAATAACTGCATACTTTAAAACTCTTTTTACTTTCTTCCTTTTTTAGGAGCAAAGCACCTGAAACCATGAAAAACAAAGGAACTGCAACTCGAGCGACAGAAGCCAAACACAATAACATAATATATTGAAAGGAGCTCTGATGCATTTTTTCAAGTACAAATCCATTTGTCGCAGTATGATTAATCATCACAAAAAGGATTGCAACGATTCTAATAATTTCAAGATCTACCCGTTTCTTTTTTAGCATATGAAATATTTTTCTCCCCATATTTTTAATGTCGCTTAATCTACATGAAATCTCACAAACTGTGTTTGTTATCTTGTTACAAAGTTCCATTTTGCGCACTACGTTTGTTCAAGAAGTAATACCATTCTTTGGGCAAGAACTGATACAAGATCCACTTGATGTACATTCTTTATTACTAAATAATTGTTTTATTATTTCGTTTCGCAAACAGAGACAATCTTTCTTTACATACCACAACTTGATGCTTCCTGTAATCCTTCCAGCAAGAAGTTGGAAAGAAAGATTATATTACATCTACCTTTTGGCGCTACTCATTTGAGCATCTCGAATAATTTGATAAATATAATTCTATCATAAATATTTTTATTGTAATATTACAATAATGAAGCTAAAAAAGGTGGCGAAAAATTCATTACGCTCGCTACAAGAAACGTGTTCTTAATTGATTATTGCTTTTCGACCAAACTATTACTTCTAGCCTGAAGGTATGATTATTTTTTTCTAAACAATTAATCTACAACACCTTTCCCAATTGTGTTCTCACTTCTTTATGCAATTTATATTATATCATTTTTTATATCGGAAGAACTGATTCCTTGTGTCCGCTTTAATCTCACAATTTGTTTATCATGTTTTCTGCACCAATCTTCAACAATTTGGAATCTTTCACCTCGGTGATCTTCGCCTAGAGCTAAAATATCAAAATCGACTGTTTCTAAGGCTTTAATCCCTACGGTTTCATATACAATCACTTCATCTACTACCTTTAAAGCGCTCAGTATTTCTACCCTTTCTTCTGTTGAATAGCATATCTTTGCATCTGGTTTAAACTTTTTTATATAATTCCCATCCTGTACTGCTACAATCAAATAATCACCATAAGCCCTACATTGCTTAAACAATCTTAAATGACCTAAATGAAAATAATCAAAAACACCAAATGTTAATACTCTTTTCATTTTATCGCTCCATTTCCAACTTTATTGTACTTAGTGATATTTGAATTGGATCAAATACATTGTCTATGTTTACTTCGGCTTTATACTTCTCATAAAGAATAGGTAATTCTGTGCAGCCTAAAATAACACTACTCTTTCCATCAAGCAGTTTTAAAAAAGCATTTTTTGAATACTCGTTATATCTGTTTTGCTTAACTGCTTCAATACAAGTGCGTAATAAATCGTAATCCTTCTTTTGAGGATAATTGCACAAAACACATTTTTTTGATAGTTTTTCACTATATACCTTTGATTCTATAGTCCCTTCAGAAGCCAACAAATACACGCTGTTGATACTGTTATTCTTTATTTTGTTTACTGTAACATCAATGATATTAATAATTTTATCTTTCAATTCAGGAGCTCTTTTATATATCATTGGAAGAAAAAGATGAGATGTATTACACGCTAGTATTATCCTATTGGCACCACTATTAACAAGATTACAAAGCGATTTAGTCATCTGATCCACAAGAAGATCAACATTCTCGTTATACAGAAACGCCCTAACACGACTTGGCATAGTACAATTGTTATCAATGATTATTCTAGGTCGATCCCATTCTTTCTCGGCAGGAAAAGTTGAAGCATATTGCTCAAACAAATGAATAGTTGCATAAGTACCCATTCCGCCCAAAACACCGATAATAATAGAATCGTTACTACTGTTTTTCAAACGCATCCTCCATTCTTTCAAATAACACTGTTTCAGTAAACTGATTAACCAAAGGAAATCATAATCCAAATTATTCTATAAAATGGAAAAATGCTCTGTACAATATTATTCAACATATTTATCTCAGTTATCGCAAATATCCTAACAGATATCTTTTTTATAATAAGTATAAGGATTTTTTGTATCAAAGATAATATCACCAAGTTCAAGGGCATGCCCCTTACGCTTGTTCTCAGGAGGTGGAGTCATATAATCTCCATATTGAATCGTCAAATACGTCTCGTAGTCGTTTATTACCATAAAATCAGTATCTTCAAATCTTATTGTTGAGTATTTATCAAAAACACTCGCAGGATACAATCTTTCCGGTCTACATATTTCGCAACAGTATTTTTCCCATTTAATCGTCTTTATATATCTTTTTTCAATTCTTTGTCGTGCCCATTTTCTTAAGCTATATGGTATTGAATACAGCATTCTCTGTTTATTTGTAAATGCTTGCTCAGAATTAGTTGCTTGCAAATATTTATCCATCAATAAGAGCTGACTAATGGAATGATACTTGTATATTTTTTCTTTGCTACCCTTATCAATACCTATTACCGGAAAGACATCTATACATATTCCCCAATGTATATTCCATTTTATATCCTTTTTAGGCATCGATGTTGTATTATTTGCTCTGACTTTTGACCACGATAGCCAATACTCCCGATCAGTAGAATAATTCTGTAAGAAATACTTATCTCCAAAGCATTTTGGTGCTACTTCAATAAACTTAGAATACTCCTGCCACTCCATCATAATATCTATATCATCATCCCATGGAATAAATCCCTTATGTCGTACTGCGCCCAATAAAGTGCCATCAGAGAGAGAATATTTTATATCATTTTTTTCACAAACCTCAGCAATGTCTTTTAGCATCTGCAATAGAAATAGTTGTGTTTCACGTAAGTTTGTCATATAATCTACCTTTCTACATGGATTAGAGCAAAGAATAACGACTATCGAATTGATAATCATTATTCTAAAATCGGTTCAAAACGTGGTGTATTCCCACATTCATCAACGTCGAGAAGTGTTTATATATTTTTGCCTTATGCGTTATCGGATAAGGACTTTTTGAATAAGAAACTGAATATAAAGCACTATAAATATACCAAGCTTGCTTTTAGCCAATACAAAAGCTCATTAAAACACTAAATAATTCTTTTTTTGCTTCATAGATTCAAAGAACTAATTGAATCTATCAATTTACCGGTTTCATATATATATCTTCCGGGTATAATGTCCGGTAATTGTTCCATATTCTTATATCTTTCAAAATATACGACATCTTTATCTTTGTATTCTTTAGTTTTGGCAAACAGTATCTTAGGATACTCTATCTTTTTAAAGTTTTCAAAATCTTCTTTAGTAAATCCGTCTCGTTCGACCATTATTACAAATATTTTGTCCCTGTTGATTCTTTTTTTTCGTTCTTCCCATTTCTCAAGGGCTTCCTCCGGCGTATCATAGTGCATAAAGTATATTTTGATATCTTTCAAAAAACCTATTGGGTATTCTTCACCCATTGACACCTCGGGCACAACGTCAAGATAGTAGTCAAGGTTATTGACAAACTTGATAAAATCAGAAGGTTCAAAAAACAAATTGATTGTCGGGGAAAGAAAACGTTGACCGCAATCATGATAAATAATTCCGCCAATACAGTTCATAGAAATAATAGAAATATCAGAAACATCTATCTTACGGCGCACTAAATAAGAAACGATTATCCGTTTCGATTTATAATATATATCCTGAAGATTACTCATAATAAGTACCAATTATATTCTCTTGATCATATTTAAAACTCTTTAACAAAAGGGTTCTCCTAACTTTGTCAAACAGCGATGTGGACGAAAAAGAATACTGATTAGGATAATTCTTTGATAGATGATAATAATACTCCTTAGATAGTTTTGGGAAATGGCTTTGAATATAAATGTATCTTTCTTCGAAGCATCTTAATCTATCTTCAAAAAACTGTTCTTCTGTATTATTGTTCATCACACTTGATTGGCGCATCCTGTAGTGGTATAAACACATATCAAGATTAAGAATATGTTTTGAATTCCCAATAAGCTGATAAGTAAAAAACTCATCATCAATCTTATTGCCTACTGGAAATCTAATATCTTTCAAGAGAGATCGTTTAAATAACTTGTTACAGAATATAGCATATTTCCAATCATATAATAACTCAAATAAAAATCTTTCTGTTGTCAGTATTTTATTCCTACTTTTAGGGAAATTATAATTTCTATTATATGATGTATCTTTATAATCTATAAAAAATAAGCACTGCACTATATCGACATTATTCTTTTCCATAGCTAAAGCCATAGATTCATACATATTAGATTCGATATAATCATCGCTGTCTATCAGTGATAAATAATCTCCCTTAACCAATTCTAAACCTGTATTTTTAGCAGCACCGGCGCCTTGATTATTCTGATGCACGACAGTTATTCTGCTATCTTTGGAAGCGTATTCATCACAGATTATGCCAGAATCGTCTGTTGATCCGTCGTCAACTATGATGATTTGCAGATTTTTATATGTTTGATTAATTACGCTGTCTAAGCATTCCTGCAAGTATTTTTCAACATTATAAACAGGAATGACCACTGAAATCATTTCGTTCATTTTTTTCACTACCTGAAATCATAGCATTCTTCAGTTTTCACGGTTTTATATATAATCAGGATATAATCAGGATTAATCTGTTTGGCATAATCACTAACAGATTTCACTCTTTCTGTCCCGATAACACTCTCTCGCAAATCAAGCGCATGTACAGATTTGCAAGTCAATGATAGATATGGAGTTACAACACCGGCAAAGGAATCCCTGATAACTAAAACCGTTTTACCCTCAGGTATTAATTCATTATCAATGATTTGAACTGCATTATCACCATCACTATATGTAGAATACAGCCACGATTCATACGGATTATCAAATTTGAGATGCTCTTTATTTAATACCGAATCGATGAATTCTCCTTTTCTGGTTGTACCTTCAATTGGATTATTAACTGTTAATCTTGTAGCAAAACTCGGATACATAACATCAAAGTCTTCTAAACCATATTTTGTAAAGTAAATACCGGTTTTTCTTCCTTCAGAACCCAAGAACACACGAGGATGTGTATCGACCTTATAATTATTGATATCAAGAACGCTACCGTCATACTCAAAGTTATAGTCATTTTTCAGCTTTTGCGTTATTTCATTAGTTGCCCATAATCCAGTAGAAGGTTTCCAGTGATGATCCGTAGCAAAAAAACTATCTTCTATGGAAATGTTCTGTTGATTTATTGACTCTCTCAAATCAAGATAATCAATGTTATTTTCTCTCAGGCTGCTGATAAACAAATTACAATTCTGCTCAATAAAATTATTGACATTTGACGGAAGCCCTCCGTTATATCCCTTTTGAGGAGCCATAACATAGATAACAGGAATTCCGGTTTCTGCTTGCAGCTTTTGAATATTGTTTGTATATTGATCGATTGACTCATCAGAAATCGCCTCAACCTCTTCAGCCAGCATACCGTTATCCATTTTGACTATGGTCTCATCGTCTTTTTCAACCACACGAGTATTTGTAGCCCTCATATATAAAGAATTGAGATTAACGCATTGATCATGATAACTAAGTTTTCTCGAAGTCATATCATCGACTTCATCAGTAAATTGATTCATAGAATTGATAACTCCATTTGATTTTGTGTTATCGAAAAAATGTACTATTGAATTCTTAATGGATCCTATAAAATCAAGATTGAAGTAACCAAAACCTATTATAAGAAAGCAAATGATAAAAACAAAAATATTTTTGTTGATTTTTTTCATTTTCTCACCGCATCAAGCTAAAAATTGAAATAAATAAATGGATTGTATGAGCTGCTGACAAGTCTGGAAACACATAACACAAACAGAGTAACCAGTATCAAAACATAGATTATATCTAAAACGATATTTTTCTTAGTTTTTTCTTTCAAGCGTTTTAATACAGGTGTACAAGCAAAAATACCAATACATATTAGAATCACATTCTGCATGAAATATCCTGTAAACAGACCGTCATAAAATACATTGCCGGCTAATCCGAACATGGATTTTAGATAATCCAAAGCAGATGTAATCGAATCCGATCGGAAGATTACCCATCCTATCAAGACAAAAAACAGGGTATATATCCATTTGAATATACCGAAAAAGCGTCCTGTCTTTTTATTCACTCCGAGTAGCTTTTCAAACGTAAGCAGGACAAAATACATCAATCCCCATATAATGAAGGTCCAGTTGGCACCGTGCCAGATACCGGTCAACAGCCAAACAACGAATAGATTGAACACCAACCGAGGTTTGTTTACCCTGCTGCCCCCTAAAGGTATGTAAACATAATCTCGGAACCATGAACCCAGAGAAATATGCCATCTTCTCCAAAATTCAGTGATAGATTTTGAAATATAAGGGTAGTTGAAGTTTTCTAAAAAGTGAAAGCCGAACATTTTTCCCAATCCGATAGCCATGTCACTGTAGCCGCTGAAATCAAAGAAAATCTGCAAAGAATAGGCTATTGCACCCAACCAACTAAATGCCACGGACAGTGTTTCCCCTGTCGCGCAACCGTCAAATGAACGATCTGCTATAATAGCAAAACTGTTTGCCAAAAGCACTTTTTTAGATAAGCCGACAATGAACCTGCTAAAGCCGTCAAAAAAATCGTTGAGTGTTTCTTTTCTGTTCAATATCTGATCAGCAACTGTTTCATAACGTACAATCGGACCAGCAATCAATTGGGGAAAAAACGAAATATATAAACCTACGTTCAGAATATTTTTCTGAACCTGTCCGTTACCCCTGTAAACATCAATGACATAAGACATCGCCTGAAACGTAAAGAACGAAATACCGATAGGCAAAACGATAGTCGGAATAATCGACTCCTTATGCAATAAAGAACAAATTGTATTTGCTGTAAAATTGAGATACTTGAAAACGAATAGAAGTCCCAGATTGAAAACACAAGATACTACTATAATCGTTTTAGCTAATCGAGTCTTATTATTCGTTTTAAACTTACCGACCATTAATCCGAACGCCCAGTTACATATGATTGATGCAATCATAACAAAAACGAACAGAGGTTCACCCCAAGCGTAAAAGAAAAGACTTGCTAAAAGTAAAAAGATATTCTGCAAGCTTCTTTTCCATCTAAAGACGACATAATAGCCAAATAAGGTCGCTGGTAAAAAGAGATATAAAAATGTTGTACTGGAAAAAAGCATACTCTATCCTTTTATCGTGATTTAATTTTCGCAACTATCTTCTTAAGTGGTCCTAATACCAATTCCTTCTCATATTGGTTAAATGCCAAAAAGTAGACCGATAAAGAGTAAACAATGCAAATTACTATAATCGAAGCCAACAACCACCAAATATTATATATTGGCAGAAAAGCATTAATTAATACACAAACTATTATTGTCGGGATAAAGCTGGGAACAATACGTAAAATTCCTTTCCAAAAGGAGAACATATCGAGTCCAATCCCTTTTTGGTAATATATGTTCATAAATATTACATTTCCACCCATACAACATATAAATGTGGCTAATGCAGCGCCGACACCGCTCCACATAATGGAAAAAGGAATTGTTAATCCAGCATTAATAATTGCCACTAATAGATATACTAAACTACGTACTTTATGCTTATTCTTTGCTTTCTGTATTTCAATACCGACATTCTGAAATAACGGAACATAAGCACCTAACAACAAGAACAAACCTATCAGGAATGCGGAGTCATAATTTTCTCCAGCCCAAAGATTTACGAACGGTCTGCCTAAAGCCGTATACCCAATTAGCACCAAAGAAACAATATAAAACTGAACCCTGCCAACTTTCAACATCAATTCACTCAGTACTTTATTATCATTTTCTTTGGCAACCAACTGATTAACTTGAGGAGCAAAAACTCCGGAGACAGCAGTTGAAAACTGGAGAAAATAATTTTTAAAATTATGGCCAACCGTATATATTGCGACAGCAACTGTTCCTGAAACCGCTCCCAATATAATACTATCGGTACTATCTGTCAATAAATCTGTAATAGTGTTCAAAAACAGAAATGCTGAAAATGCAAAAATACCCTTAAACACTTTCCATTCAAAGCCTTTGAAAACAAACCTCATTTGAAGACGTTTTCTGGCATATATAAAATAAACAACTAGATTGATCGTGCTTAGAACAACCGAAAACAGAGTCAGTAAAACTGCTCGACCACCTAAAAAAAGAATAATAATGTTGCCAACCGGTGTAATCAAAGCGCTGATAATCGGCACAATTCTTAATATCAAAAATTTCTCGTATGCTTGGATATTGGCAAAAATCGGAGTCATAAAGAGTGTCATCGAGGAATTTATTACATTAAGAAAAATTATATATTTTAAATCTGTTAATTCACTACTATTGAATGTATTTCCAAATAAATAATCAGAAAGGAACAAGAAAACTACGCCAACAACTAAGGCAACCGCCGAAATAATAGAAAACATCGTGAAATACATTCCATTGAGCCGTCTTTCTCCCTCAACGTCATTATCAGCTCTGTATATCGCATTCCAGCGTATATATGCCCCACCAATGCCCAAGCTAAGCAAGGATAAATAGTTGGTAAACGAACTCGCTGTACCAAACAAGCCATACTGGCTTTGCCCAAGCATTCTGATAGCAATAGGCGTATAAATTAATGCTATTGTATTGGTCAGGAATATTTGAACATAGCTCAAAATCGCTCCAGATTTTCTTTGACTTTTCGAAGACATTGGTCTCTTCCTTCCGCTTGATATATCACCATAGGCCATGTCGCACCCCTTAACTGTGCGATAATACTACAAAAAATAAAACCTTATAGTTATTTATCTCTTACTGATTATGCTTTAACTTTTCCCGACAGAAGAGAAATAAACTCTCTTACAGCACCATTTCCGCCTTTTGCATTCAAGACCACATCGCATACAATGGTCACTTCTCTTGCTGCATCCGCGGGACAAGCTTTTATCATACACAACTCCATGGGTTTAATATCTAGGATATCATCGCCAATATAGGCAGCTTCTTCATAATATCCATTTTTGGTTTGCGAATAACCAAATCCTCTCATGATTTCATGGATTTTACTTTCTTTATCTCGAATATTCTGAAAGCACATTGATATATTCAATTCTTTGGATCGTCTAGTAAGTATCTCGGATTCTCTTGCTGTAATGATAACCGGTTCTATTCCCAATAAAGGGAGGATGTCTTTTATGCCACAACCGTCTTTAACATCAAATGCTTTAAATAGTTCTCCTTTATCGGACATATAAATTTTACCATCTGTAAGAGTCCCGTCTACATCCATAAATAAAACTTTGATCTTATGATAATCTATCATTGAAGTAATTCTCCATAATATATGAAAACTTAGATGTTGTCAAAAATTGTAATTTAACACTTGAAGTTTTTGTTTCCAGATAATCCTTGAGCATATCTGCGATATCTTTATTAATTGCTATAGGATTACTCTTAACATTCGACAGTTCCAAATATTTATCCGCATAATTTGCTGCTTTTTCGTTATCTACAGAATAACCATCCATGCCTGCTATCCCAATCGAACAAACCTGTAGCTGATCCAAGAGCCTAAGCAACATAATAGTTGAATTATCCATGCACTCCCAACCACATTTGATGAGTCTACCAAAAGATACGATCAAGTCACTTGGGCTGTCGGTAGCTATATTGGAAACGAGTATTTTTTTTGCTTGCTTGAACTCGGCCTTTTCTTTCCAATATGTGTATCTTCTGATATTACTCATGTAGATATAATCAGGCGTAATATAAGAAGGTACGAAGTTAACTGCTATAACGACCGGATCGTCAACCGAATCAATATAGTTCAATACCTTTTCTTTTTCTGACAAATAATGGTTTCCGGGAGCAATAATGATAATATTTCTACCTATAAGTTCAGACTTTAGACAATCAAAATCATGTGTATCATCAATTCTAGAGCTCAAGTAATCGATGTAGGTCTCTTCCAACAAATCGTAATAATATCTTTTCCTTTTAACTGCCCCGATTTTATTCAATATAAAGCGGATATCCTTTGAGGAAATACTACTTTTCTTAGTCAAATACTCAATGTTATTTACATGTGCGCTGTATGAGCCGCACAAGAACATATTAGTTGAGTAACCCCATTCACATCTTGTTTTGATATTATCCATATAGTTATCAATAATATCTAAGAGTGCATCCATATTGTAAGAATATCCAAGCTTTTTTACCATGTATTCCGCAATCAACTCCGTTGGGGTATTACCCGCTCCTCTGCCCATTCCTGAGATAGTAGCATCAACTATCACATTCCTCAGTCCGTAAGAAAGCCTCAAGAACTCCTGAGACAAAGCACTTGACATCTGCATATTGTTATGAGAATGAAATCCTATCAAGCTGCTTTGAACTAAGTTGTGATCAATCAGACTAAAGACCCGATGCAAATCCTCAACATACATAGAGCCAAATGTATCTACGATTGAGAGGCAATAAGGCTCGATTTCATTGATATCATTGAGTAAATCAATCAATTCAATATCACTATATCCCAGGATATCCACTGGCTGAACAAATAAAAGATAACCTTTTCTTTTGATTTCACGACAGAATTCCAGCACATCTTTTCGCTCTTTCTTAAAAAAGCAGGCACGAACTGCATCAATTGAATTACCGGAACACTCATCAAGATTTTCAGCAGAGTATCGGCTGTAATCCGCGAGAACAGTAAAAATTGCACCATTCTTTTCAGCTGGAACAAATCTTTCTGCATCTTTACTATTTTTGAATACGGTTTTTCCTTTTCCAAATCCTTCGTCCTGAAAAAAACCAATCTCTATCAAATCAACCTTTGCTTTGCACAATCCGCTGATAATACCATTAATATACTCTTCGCCAAACTCTTTATCCACTAAATAGGCTCCATCGCGCAACGTGCAATCCAAAAGTTTTGCATGATGTATACCCATAAAAACACCTCATCTTTTCATAATAATCTCTTTGTAAACAGCTTTTGCCGTTTCCAAATCCTCAGGATAATCGATATCGATACACTCCACTCCCGAAACTATCGTCATATGCGGTTTGACACCGATACGACGATGATACTTCAGAAATGTTTCTTTGGTGAAAGCGTAACATGCGGATACCTCGTTATAGATCGGATCAAGATCTTGGGTACGGGGAACATGTTCGGGATCAAAGTTAAGCGGTGTACCGTCGTCTTTCCATAGCAACTTTTGTATTTTCTCGGCAGTAAAGGATGAATCGTATTTACCAGATTCGACAGAGATAATACACTCTTCAAAATGAGCGGTGTTTACGAATGGAGATGTCGCATGACATGCGAGGTAAACATCAGCTTCAATCCTCTTCATAAACTCGCTGATGATATCATTAGGGGTAGCAGAAGGAGTATCAAGATAATCAGGTCGACAAAGGAATTTCACGCCTTCAACAATATATTCTTCTATCGCGTCATTGCTGCAAAATACATATATCTCATCAAGTCCTTTTACCTTAAGTAATGTATCCTGCATTATTTCAAGGATACACTTGTTGCCAAAAACTCGCCTCGTATTCTTTCCAGGCGTTCTTTCATTGTTCATTTTAATCGGAATAAATGCAACGGTTTTCATATTTTTGTTCTCTCGATTTCTTTAAATACTTCATCTAAGTCTTTTCTGATAAAGACTTCCAGTTTTCCTCCGCGAGTCGCATTATATATTTCGCGTCCGTCATTTTCAAATGCTTTTCTCGCTGCTTGAAAGCCCAAGACGTTTGAATGCTCGTTTCCAAGATTCAATACTTCACCGGGTTTTGCATAGCCTTTAATAAAGTAATTACCTTCACCATTTTCAAAAGTAAGATTTTTTTTATCTACATTTTTCATGTTGTAATTAAAATCGACACCGATAATATAGACCTTTGAAAAGCCCATATAATAGGC
>AUXO011290040.1_pt1 | contig 13099 bp, 10 predicted proteins | sample 768731 | NCBI WGS metagenome assembly AUXO01 (sample SAMN02715735, study PRJNA202380) | gut metagenome | biome: sheep rumen | host: Ovis aries | place: New Zealand: Palmerston North
CATCCAACTGCTCCTTAGTAATTGCCCCAGGGTGATCATCTATTCCACCCACCAGAAGGAACTCCACTTTATCTCCATACTTAGGCCGCAATTTTTCAGCCGCCTCTGTTAGAATAAAGATTCCCTTCTCCACAATCATGCGGGCAGTCAAGATTACGCGAATCTTACCTTTTGCAGGTTCAGGTGTATAGCAGAACTGTTTCAGATCCACACCAGAGCCCTTGATGTACCTTGCCTGTTCCGGCTTTATGATGCAATTCTTCACATACAGGCCTTTATCATCACCATTCTGGAATATGCAAAGCAGATTCTTCCTGTCATGCGAAAATCTCAACACCATAGGTACCACCTTCGCCACTATCGAGGTATTATCCTCGGCAAAGAATCCGCCCAGACCGCTGATGGCATTCACCACGCCCTTCACCTTAGCAAATCTCGCCGCCAGCGTACCCCAAAGAATCGTCTTCATGCCCACATGATGCACCACATCAGGTTTTTCTCGCTTATACAGTTTTCGTAGGAAGTTGAGCGTACCCAATTCCTCTTTGAGGTTCATACTCGAGCGAGACATGGGGAGGTTTATGGTCTTTAGGCCGATGGCGTTTATATCTTTCAGTTTGCCAGTGTCTGCCGTTACAATAGTCACATCCCATCCTGCTTTTTGAGCGGCCAAAGCCACATCCTTCCTATGTGATAAGAAGAACCAGTCAACATTCACTACTATAAATATTTTCATATCCTATGAATCATGTGTTCTTAGATAAGCAGAAATTACTTTGTATATATGAGTTACTTGATTGTCTATATCATCCACGCCATTTACAACTTCCTTTGAGTAGTTTTTGTTAATGGAGTCAATTCCTAATTGGAATCGATTAAGCATTAAATATTTATCCTCTTTGTCCTTCAATTTCTCAACCCTTGAATTATTTGACGGGCGGATTAACATCCTTTTTAAGGCTATGTCCTCATCTACGTCTATTAAAACATTCAGGACTCTAACGGATTTATCTAACAAACAATATAGTTGATTTAAATTATCAGAAGAAGCGATATTCCCTTGGGTTGAAAGAGAAAGAGCAGCTTGAACAAGTCCCTGATCCCAGAATATTACATCTTTACTTTGCTTTTTATTATATTCGAGAATTTTCTGAATAATATTTAATGTTTGTAAGAACTTATTCGTACCAAAATAACCATTCTTGCTAACAATCTCACTTACTTCTTTGTATAATTTTTGCTTAAAGAACGAATAATTAATGCCCAAAAGCAATTTTTTGAATTTGCGAATAATTGAGGATAGATGGTCTATTTCATAGCTGGGTTCAGCTACAACATAACCTTCTTTTGACAATCGTTCTGAGACCATATGAGAAACCGTGGATTTGCCACATCCCGGCAACCCATAAAATTCAACAAACAACGGTTTACTTATAGTATCTTCCATATTGCCTCCAAAATTTCTGCACGCGTCTCCTCAAACGGTCGTGATGTATCCACCACTAATGTGTTCTCAGACAAGTTCAATCCCATTACAATACTCTTCTTAGTGTCAATCTCTTCTACTGTCATTTCAGGCTTACGTTCAATAGCCACTTCCGTAGGAACGATAAGTTTCACAGTTAAGTCAGGTGGATTCATAGCAGCAGAAGCATATACTCGATGCTCCCATGCAGCTATCTTACCCATCAATCCCTTACCTTCGTATTTACTTAGTAGCGGTCCATCACTGCAGCCAGGATAGAGCGTTTGAGGATAGCGATCTGTAAGAACAACAAGGCCATTATTCCTAGCTTTCGTCTGTTGACGGATCTTAGATTTTTTCTCTTTAGCAAGAGTAACCGCCCATATTATTTTAGCCAGAGAATAAACTCTTGATTTCAATGAGACACTCTTTTTTTCTGAGTATTCTTTCTCCACCTGATGCCCTACGCCCTTTCCGCCAACCTTCTTGGCTACCATTTTCATTGGTTTGCGAAGTAACGAGCTACTACCGTCACCACTACCAAAATAAATTGTGCAAATATCAAGTTTTTTGTTTAATTCTTTCTTAATAAATGCCAATGTTGTGGATTTTCCTGCGCCATCACATCCCAAGAAAGCAATAACATTACCACCATTTGGAGATACCCTTCTATTAGCAACAAAACTATTTATACCCATACGACGCTTCACTCCGCCTATAAGCCAAAATAATTCTCGTTTATGACGCATCCATCGTGAGCCTATTGAGGAATAACCTGTATAAAATTTCAGTTCTTTTAGGAGCAGCTTGCGCAATTTATTTAACTGACTTTTCTTAGTAAGTTCTTTACCATTTACAAGTCTGATTATTTCCTTCGCAGCCTTTTCGCATACGAATTGCTTTGCTCTATTACAAATGGCTTCCTTATCTGAGCGCTCTATAAGCCAAGCCATTTCTTTACGGTCATCTTTACCTATTCTTCGTCCGAAGTCTCGCCAGCGAATCTTCATCGCTATTCGAACTAAAAGCATAATAAGTTCATCTTCTTCTGCAGAACAATAAATTCCAAGTTCATCCTTTCTGCGATTATCCAGTATAAGTTTTCCCCATGGATTCACGGTATAGCCCTTCAGATGTTTCTCTCCTAAAGTCATCCTGTAGTGGGTATGAAGATGCCATATCTTGGCAGTCTCCTTATCAAACCCTATAAAGTCTTCAATGGCATTATACTGCATTAGTGGGACGGAACGGAATCGTTTCAACCCACAAGAATCCAAGACTCTTTCCAGCTGTATGCGTTGTTCTGGAAGAAATAGCACATCCAAATCGGTGTCACCTTCCAACGCCTCTTTCAGATGCTCATTGCTCTTCCAATGGCAATACGCTATTCCCTTTTCATTAAGGGTATTTATGACCCTTTCTATTGATTTCAACATATATTCTATCGGTATTCTTATTTCTTAATTCTTAGCATTTCATAGATTTCATTATAATTATCATGCATCGCTTCAAGAGAAAAGTATTCTTTCACATATGCACGACTTTTATCTCCTAAAGAATTCAATTCTACTTGATTCATTTCTGTGAATCTATTAATTTCTGTCACCCACCGATCTTCATCAAACGGCAATACAGAAACAAAGTCCTTGTTCATCGCCACTTCTCTATGTTGCGGGATGTCAGATAGCACTGCTGGCATTCCGGCATACATTCCTTCCAAAACTGAGACAGGCAGTCCCTCCAAGGTCGAGGTTGACAAATACACATCCGCATTTTTAAGCCGTTCAAAAACGTCGTTTCTTGGTATTAATCCTGTACACTCAATTCTATCTTCCAACCCTTCTGCTTTTATTCTTTGAAGAATTCCTTCATCTTCCTTCCCTATCAAGAGAAATTTGGCTTGCGGTAGTGTACGCTTAGCTATATCTACCAGAAAACTATGATTCTTCAAAGGAATCATACGTGCTACATATACGAAAACCACACCATCATGAACATCCGAATCCTGCCCTTCAATTATTCTGTCAATTCTGTCCGTATCAACCCCATTTTGAATAGGCAATACACGCTTTCCTTTCAGTCTTTTAAGGCTTCTCGGATAGTTGGCGTATGAAGCATTGCTGCAACACACTACATACCTAGAAAGCAATCCGTCAATATAGCTCCTTATCTTGTTATGCAGTTTGTATCCAGTAAACGTACTATGGATGGTAAACACGACTTTTTTTCTAAAACCCGTCCCTAACATCATTAATAGTACTTTCATCGATGGCCCAGCTTGATGGAGATGAATGGCATAAGACTTTTTGTCATACATTGAAATTAATTTTTTCAGTTTCCCTCTCCATCTTAAAGGATTTTCCCCAATATACTCAATCTCCAAATTATCGGGTATCTCGACATTCGGTAAAGGCTTAGGGTTATTACAAACAATGAGTATCTGCCGTTCATTCCTAAAATGATTTGCCCTATAGAGTACAAACTCATTAAACGGCATGCTAGTCTCTGTGATGCTATCAAGTATGGTGATAATAACTTTCCTCATGATTAGAAAAACTGTGTATATATAGTCAGTTTACCAGTCTCAATTTACCCCGTTTAGTGATTAACAACATTCTCTTTAGCATAAAAGCCATGCATCTTGCTATTTCCCGAGAAGCTATTATCTCTTTCCAAAACTGTTTATAATGTTTCTGTTTGAAAAACATCAAAGCAATTTCCATTCGATGATAAACACGCACATCCTTTTGTTGTTTTAACGGCAATAACGATATGAATGGTTCCATTTTATTAAGATAGAATTCTCTTCTTTCTTTATATAGTTCCGGGGTATTCAAACTATTCCGAAATACCAGAATGCGTCTAAAACCAATAAAATCATCTGCTTGTATCTTGAACTTTGCCGCCAGCCGTGCCCTAAATTCCCAATCTTGATGACGCTTAAAGCTTTCATCAAAACCATTTATCGCCCAATAAGCAGTTTTTCGAATAAGCATGGATGTTGAGGCCATCTGTACTTTATTAGCCAAACACTCATAAAGGATACCGCCACTAATTGACACGCTTGTTCCTCCAACCTTCTCGCCATTGTGATAAATATCACAAGAACAGTACGTGGCCCCGTACTCTTCGGTCAACGATTCTAACATGGCAACTTGTCGTTTTATTTTCTCCGGATAAAAAATATCATCATCATCCATCAAAGCGATATACTCTCCATTTGCATATCTTGCCCCGGTATTTCTGGCTGCAGATCCATTAATATTAACCTCGTGGCAAAGGTACTTAACTCGTTCATCGCCATCATACTTCTGCATGACAATAGCTGTACTAATCTGATTCGGTGTTCCTTTTCCATTATCATCAACGACTATTACCTCCAAAAATTTGTACGTTTGATTCAATACACTATCGATACAACGCTCCAAGTAATCTGCACCGCCATATGAGGGAATCACCACCGACACTAATTTTTCCATTATGCAAAGTTTCAAATTTAACTAACGCTTTAACACTTTCTTTATAACAGGGAGCAGTCCTTTTTTGAGTATTTGATTACTCAAGATAGTGTTTTTTATACTATTCATAAACTGTTGTCTTTTTGTGGGTTCACGCCAAATACTATCTTTCTTATTCCTCAACTTCTCACGAACTTCTGGGAGCAAATTCCACCCTGGATAGAAATACAATTCACATGCAGGAGATTCAATGTGCCTATCCACGTCATATACATAATCATACATCAAGTTAAAATCCTGATGCGGGTCCCACTCCACATCATACAATTCTTCTGTCCGCTTCTCTTTATTATAGATATACCTATATTTCCCATAGATGACTGCCAACTTACGTCTTGGTTGAGCATAGTAAGCACAATCAGAGAAAATAAACTCGCGCTTTACAATCTCTCTCTTAAAAATGAGTTCAAAGAAGTCAATATTACAAAACTGCTCTTTATAGATATGAGTATCATTTACTCTTGGAGCAATAAGCGGAATTCGAATAGCCGGGTCGTAAACGTCGAAGCCATACCTTACTTTTCCGTGCATTCCATTCATATTTCCATGATCCCCAGATATGAAAATATTGTCATCAGAAAAAAACTCCCTGAACATACCCAGATAGCGATCGAACACATCTATATCATCAGCATAGGAAATACGCCCGTTCAGCACATGGGGCAGGTGGCACCATATAAAAGTCTTTTTATCACTATTCATAATACATTCAACTTCTCGCCGCATCATAAGAAGGGTGGCGTCTGTCAGCTGCTCATTCCTTACTAATGGATGATCTCGCTTGTAATTTGGCCCAACTCCCTGACGCAGATTCTTCAAGTTATGCATTGTAGTATGTTTGCCATAACACTCGGAATAACGCTGGGCCAACTGAATCCAATGCTCATCCCATATCACGTGACATTCAAAGCCCAAATCATAAGCATCATCAAAAAGTGTTTGCCCTTCGTACGGTTTTCGTAATGGCACATAAGTTTGAATCTCTTGTTCATACGGGTATCTACGAGTGAACATCGTAAGATATGACATGGCCGACGAGGGTGCAGCTGTAAATGCATTGGTAAACAAAGTACCTTTTGCTGTCAACTCATCCAAATTCGGAGTTTTCCCCTTCCAATACTTGTTACCGTACTGAGGAAGATAGTCTATGCAAAACGCATCTTTTGTCAGAAACAAAATACTTTCTTTATTCATTTTATTACAGTATCATTATTTTTATAGAAAAAACATTTTGACAATGCTGCACCCATCAAAAGCCATAACAAAGCCTGTCTCCACATATTACCTGAGAGCAAGGCTCCTGGTACAGATGAGAAAAAAAGTGTCGTTAGTACCATATAACTACTTAGCGTGCAATTTTTATATTTTATCCACAATCCGCGAATTACAGGAATAAGCAGTACAAAGAATAATATCATACCACCGTCATATAATATTTGCAAAATAAAATTATGAGGATATGTAATTCCCGTGTTTGCCATAAACCTATCTAAGCCGTTCCCCCATATCGGACTGTCGCAAAACCCATTCCACGCCATCATTGCAATATCCCCTCTGTCATGATCTAGATTATCTTCACTGATTAACGCGAGTGATTTTTCGATAAATCTAAAATCAATGTCAAACTTTGCTAAAATAGAGTCGAATAACAGTAGGACATTCTCTAGAGAAGCCATCAGCACGATTAAAAGAGCAACTGTTAACAGGACCATTTTCTTATTAATCATCACTCCAATACTAGTGTCTTTTTTCACTAAAAGCAGGAATGCAACAGTAAAAATAATAGCCAAGATAGGGCCACGCGACCCAAAAAACATCATTCTTAAGAGAAAAATTGAATTTATAATTGTACCCACAAGAACAGCGATCTTCAGTTTCTTACTATCATACTTAAAACATGTGAACAAATAGACAATCGTAGCAATCACCGGTGGCAGGAATGCATAAGTAAGTCCCATCGAAATATTACCTACAATGTCGTCAAGCGCAAAAATTTCATTAACTCTGAATATGCCAATGGAAGGCGCAAACATCATTGTTCTAAGCAACACCTTTCCATTTACTTGAGAGAAACATGGCAACATGATTGCACATATTGTAAAGACTAGAAAATCAAGGATAGTTACTTCCGGGTGGCCAATTGTTAAAACAGTCAGAAAATAAAAAATAATCAGAAAAACGGCAATAACAGCGTTGGAACCAGAGATTTTTATTAATCTATTATAGAATATACTCAAAACAGCTACCATAATTAACAATATCATATAAATATATGACATAATCCCTTCTTCAGAAAGAGGTAGGAATGACACTAGTACACTGTTTATACTTCTAACATCCGCAAATAAACCTACTAGAATTGAAGAAAGCAAAACCTCTCGCGGAAGCTTTCCTATTTTGTCAACACTGCCTCTCATTTCTTTCTTATATTTATTGTGTTTGATGTATCCATTTGCATGACACCGATATTAATTTTATTATCCCTTCCGCTCTGAACATCCATTCCTATTTCAGAATTCTTCAGGATAGCACGATGCAAATTAAGGACTGGTTTGGAAATATGATCAACGAAAACTGAACTTTTTATTGTAAGGCCTTCTATTTCCGACACCCTTTCTGCAACCTTCATAAAAATGCCACCATTAGAAAAATGGCTGTTCAATATCATTACGTCTGAAATCTTTCTATCATCATCTCCATAAGACACAAAACCTAAGACTGCCTGATGAGTATTATTAACGATTTTTCGTTCAAGCATATTAAGTTCTTCCACTTTCACATGCCCCTGCGAGATAGTTATAGCTCGATACAAAAGGCCAGCATCCTTATTAACTGTGGATTTCCCATCATAATCAATAATTATTGTGTCCTTTGTTGTACTGCCATATCCTCTTTGAAATGCAATCGCACAATACATCGGCTCTGTGACATAAATCTTATTGTTAGAAGAATGGCACTCTCTGCCCTGGAATTTCATTGCTCTCTTGGCGCATCTACGAAACTCACAGTTTTCAACATATAAATAACAATCATAATTGTCACCCAGAACCTTGATTGCATCAGCATCTTCTATGGTCTGAAAATCATCAAAAACACAATCACTCACGTAAATATGATGGTTGTGTTTATTCTTCTGCTGAATCCATATTCCCTGCGAAGAAGACATAGGCGAAGAATAACAATGAGCGAACTTGCATCCTTTAATGTTTATTTGTGTGCATCCATCACTTATAACTACCATTCCATTTGCAAATTTCTGATCAAGGTTTCCAACATTTAAAAAGCTACAACTATCAAATGTAACATTCGTCACACCATTCAGTCTCACCATACGGCCATAATGACGCTGATAATCAAATATGATATCACGAACAGAAATACTACTCTCTACACAATTAATAGAGATTCCATCCCTATCAAACAGTATTGTTCCACCACCTGATAGTGAGGATTTCAAGTTTAATGTCTTTGAAACTCGATACTGCTGTTCAAGAATGACATCCATCCCTGTCGAAAAAGCCTTCTTTAATGCATCTGTATCATCCACCACCCCATCTCCTTTCGCCCCAAATATTTCTGGGGTCACAAAACTTCGGCGATTCGTTGAGTGTAACGTCCCGCAACTTGTCAACATTGTCAACAACAGAAGAGTATAAAAGGAAGGCCTTAATAATTGTGCATTAACCATCGCATTTATTTTATAAAGGTAGAAGGGTTCTCTTTATATTTTTTCTTAACGACCTGAATACTTTTGCCCCCAATATTGTAACTAGTAGTCTGTTTATTATTTGGGAACTTCTTCTGAAATCAGTATAATACTCTACCTCCTTACTAGAGTTATTTATAAAATCCAAATGATGATTAAAGACATCTTCATTAATCGTCACTTGTTTTGCCTCCATTCTGAACGCATCAGGAGTAGTCTGTATTCTTTTTATCCATTCTGAAAGTGGCACTATAGTATCGTCTTTCCGATATAAAACATCATCTGTTGTTATACCATAAACACCCAATGGCTGCAAGTCATGTGCATCGATAGCGATTGTCGGTACCCCTTCATTGGCTAAAGTTATTACAGCACCCGAACTAGATATTCCTATATCAATAAGACTAACTAATTTTTGAGGTATTGGGAAAAGATATCCCGTAAAGAACAGATTGACATTAGAAATACCAGAGAAAAGGCTTTCAATATTGGAGATATATGAGTCTCCATCTTTTTGTCCGCCAATAATGATTACCGTATACTTATTGTTAGTGTCATTTTTAACATATTCGCTGACCTGCTTTGCAGCCTCCATGACGAATGGTTTTTGCAGTCTGCCTAAGATGCCAATAGTACACATTGCGGAAGATACGGGAATTACCGTCGTATCGTATGGAACATCATCTACTTGTTTTGAAAAATAATAGGCAATCAGGCAATATCTTTGACTTACGGGGACATCCATAAAGCCTTTAAAATAGTAATTCAGTGAAGAGTCCTGGATGCCTGCCATCTCTTTTCTTTCGAACTTGAATTTAAAGAATGGGTATAATCCCTTTGTACACCTAGAGCGCTCAGTAATTTCGTATACTACGTGTTTCGCCTGTAGACGGAATGCAAGGAGTTCCCCCCATACATGCATTATGGTATTATGGCTTTCAATTATAATTTCATTATTACCTTCAAATTTTTCCTCAATTCTTTTTAATATTGATTTACATTTATGTTTTGTATAATGGTATGGAAACACTTCAAGGTCCTCATTAATATTGTATTGATATTGCGTTAATTCAGGAAGCATAGCAGTACCTTTTGAAGACGAGATAACATCAACTTTCCATCCACGAGCTTCCATAAACTGCCTTTTGGAGTTTGTATATAGTTGTGCCCCACCCACTTTCGTTATGGAAGCAGTCATAATTATATATATCTTCATAACTTACTTTTTTATTTTTAATACATAGTTCATTGCAATGCTTTTTACTTCAATATACTCTGGCAATCTGATTAATTCGCAAGCGATAATTAGAACTGAAATTCCTATTATGATTTGCATTGGTAGAATAATCCAGTTACTCATAGGCAAATCTTTTAAAAAGAAAACAGAAATTCCGACTAATAATGCGATGCCGTAGCTTGGAGCAACATCACGTATCTGATTCCAAGATGAATAGCCTAAATCTTTACCTGTATAATAACTATTCAAAAAGAAACTAATAACTCCAGCGACTATGCTTCCTATAAGCATCCAATAAATATCTACAAAAATACCAAGGCATATAGGTCCTATCGCAACAATTTTCTTAAGAATTTCAAGATATAGAAATATATCTGTCCTTCCTTGGACTTGAAGCATATTTAGATTTATCGCGTGTAGCGGATGAAGTGAAAGGCTTATGCATATAAGCGGTAAGAAAGTTGCTGCAGTATGCCATTGAGGCCCAATAAGGCAATATAACAAGGGCTCACCTATTGATCCTATAAAAAACATGCTGACAGCAGTAACAAACATTGTCATCTTGATAACACGACGGTAAGCAGAAATCATTCGGGTTTTATCATCCTGTACCTGAGCTAATACTGGATAACTTACGCGTTGAACAATACTTGTCAGATTGGCAGAAAGAATACTAGCATATTGTCTTGATCGTGTATATTGGCCCAACATGGCTGGACTGTAGAATTTTCCCACGACAGCTTGATACATCTCATTCCAAATTCTGTTTAAAAGACCGCTTACAAGCAATTTCCAACCAAAACCCCACATGTACCTTAGACAGACTACGCTATATCTTAATTGTGGTATCCATCTATTGAAATACCAAAGTAATAATGAATAAATAGTATGATGGGATAACTGCTGTGCCACAAGCGACCAAACTCCAAAGCCCAGAAAGGCCATAACTATACCAATTACGCCACTAGCTAAAGATGCCACTAAACTAGCTTTCATTTTAGTCTTAAAATCAATACGCCTACTTAAATTCGTATTCTGAACAATACTAAATGCTTGGATGATGATGACTAACCCCATCACCCTCACCAAAAGAACAAGTTGAGATTGCTCAAAAAATACCGCAACCCAAGGAGCTATAGTAAAAAGAATCCCATAGAGGAAGAGGCTGACAATGAGATTGAAATAAAACAATGTACAATAGTCGTCCTCGCTAACTTCCTTTTTCCTAATAAGAGAATTGCTAAATCCGCAGTCAACGAAACCCAATAGTACGGTAGTAAAGATGGTCACAATACCGATCAATCCATATTCTGTCGGTGTAAGCAATCGTGCCAATATTAGTCCTACAATAAAAGATGTGCCCCTACTAAGAAATGCCTCAGCCGCACTCCAAAATGTACCTTTTACTGTCTTATCTTTTAAGCTTTGTTCTGCCATTATATTTTATTCATTATCCTCTATATCAAACTTATCAGCACCAAAATATTCCTTCAGTCTTGCTTTAGGTGCCTTGGCATCACTCTTGTCTAATTCCTTCCACATCTTAACAAGAACCTCGCGGAAATGGAAAAGAACCTCCAATGCTTTGTGGTCATTCACCACTCCATAGTAAACCATACTTGGGAAATCACCATCATATATCTTTTCCGTAAGATACCACCTTGGTTCTTCGCTCTCCCAAGCAATTGTCATCAGATAAGGCATAGCTGGCCATTTAGCTAAACTATCTGGTTTAACATCATATAATGAGGCTAGATAAGGGTATTTCTTCCTAAAGTGCTTCTTCAATACGGCCACACCTCCTTGTTGCTCAACCCCATTCTTCACGAAGTCCAGCAAATCGCCCAAGCAACAACATGCAATGATGCAATCTTTCTGCATGATGAAGTAACTGACCATATACAAATCCTCTGCTAATGGAAAAACTGCCTCAATCAATCCTGGGCGTATCAGCCTTGAATTGATGAGCATGTCGTCCTCAAGCAATCTTGGCGGATTCTTAGTGATAGCAGGATAAACCTCAACAGGAACTTTCAGCTTTTTATTGGCTTCATCTAGTTCTTTCTTAATCCGTTCAGCCAACTTTTTAGTAGCATCATCAAGAACAGAACCTTCATTACCACCTAAGATGTGCGCAATCAAATCTGTTTTCCTCATCTTGGAAGTAGCCTTTAGACCTTTCTCCTTGATAATATCCCGAAGCTCTGCTACAGTTTTCTTCTGTAAAATCTCTTCTGTATATTGGTTTTCTGCCTTTTTCTTTGTCTTTTTCATTGCAATGGTGCTCTGCATCAACCTGAAAGGTAAACCCGGCTGCTCCCCTAAAAGGAAAGCAACCAGGTTATCGAGTCAAAAAAAAAGTTTCTATATTACACAAACACATTACTGCTCCATGCTCTTCTGAATCCGTCCAATCAGTCCCGTCAGCACCTGGCCGGGGCCGCACTCCACAAATTCCGTCATCCCGTCTGCAATCATATTCTTCACGCTCTGCGTCCAGCGCACAGGCGAAGTCAGCTGCTTCAGCAGGTTCTCCTTGATTTCCACGGAGTCTGTATGCGGCTTGGCATCCACATTCTGATACACAGGGCAAATAGGAGCGGCCACAGGCGACTTCTCAATGGCCGCAGCCAACTCCACACGTGCCATCTCCATCAATGGAGAATGGAATGCACCACCTACAGCCAACGGCAATGCACGCTTAGCACCTGCCTCTTTCAATTTAGCACAAGCCTCTTTAATGGCTTCTACATTACCAGAAATCACCACTTGACCAGGGCTGTTGTAGTTTGCTGGTACAACCACATTCCCCTCCTTGCTGATTTCAGCACACACCTGCTCGATGGTCTCATCTGGCAAAGCAATGATAGCAGCCATGGTTGATGGTGCTGCCTCACAAGCCTTCTGCATAGCCATTGCTCGGGCATAGACTAGTTTCAGGCCATCCTCAAACGTCAAGGCACCAGCAGCCACCAGTGCAGAGAACTCACCAAGAGAATGGCCTGCCACCATGTCTGGCTTGAAATCATCCTGACAGAAGGCTGTTATCACTGAATGTAGGAATACCGCAGGCTGTGTTACCTTGGTTTGCTTCAGCTCTTCATCAGTTCCATTGAACATGATGTCGGTAATACTATACCCAAGCACCTCGTTGGCCTTATCAAAGAACAACT
>AUXO018711516.1_pt1 | contig 13098 bp, 13 predicted proteins | sample 768731 | NCBI WGS metagenome assembly AUXO01 (sample SAMN02715735, study PRJNA202380) | gut metagenome | biome: sheep rumen | host: Ovis aries | place: New Zealand: Palmerston North
GGTAAGGGATTATTGGAGAAGCGAAGTCGCCAGGGCCAGCCAGAAGTGTCATAGAACCGGCGTGAAAAGCTGGAGTACGAGACTTCTGGGTGCTGGGAAAGTGAAAATGGGAGAGACTGAAAAGACTGCCGCAAACAGCTGGACGGAATGCGAGTTGTGCAATGCAGCGATAAAGGCAGTTATGATGAAAGAAGGTGCATGAAAAAATGAGGATTGAACATATCGCATTATATGTAAAGGATCTGGATAAAGCACGGGATTTTTTTATTCATTATTTTGATGGTCATGCCGGTGAAGCGTATTATAACCGGACAACGGAATTTCGCTCGTACTTTGTTAGATTTCATGATGGCACAAGACTGGAGATCATGAATAAACCAGATCTGGATGACAGCAAAATGAGTCAGGAGCGCACCGGCTATGCCCACATCGCTTTCAGCGTAGGTAGCAGGGAAAATGTTGATAAGCTGACAGCGAAAATAAAGAGAGACGGTTACAAAGTCATCAGCGGACCACGTATAACAGGAGACGGGTACTATGAAAGCTGCATCCTCGCAGTTGAAGGAAATCAGATTGAGATCACGGTCTGAAACAGTATACTGTTTACCAGGCTGTAAAAAAATGACAGCCGGATAGGTTTGTTACCGAAGCGGTGCAGCAATAAGGGATATCGTTTGTGAAGTGTCGGTTGGAATATGTAAATTCGATTGACTAAATATCGTGAATTATGTATTATTATACTGAAAGCTGAAAGTCTTGCGAATCTTTAAGGAGGTATTCCCTGTCTGCAGGGAGAGAGACATGGCCGAGGTAAAGTTAGTTAACATCAAGAAAGTATATCCTTATAACGGTAACGAGAAGAAAAAACAGAAAGAAAAGAAAACAACCGATCGTTTTGCAGAGAAGAAAGCAAATCTGCAGGTGACAAAGGAAGGCGTAGTCGCTGTACAGGAGTTTAATCTTGATATAGCGGATAAGGAATTTATTGTTCTTGTCGGACCCTCCGGCTGCGGCAAGTCTACGACACTGCGCATGATCGCGGGACTGGAGGAGATCAGCGGCGGTGAGCTTTTTATTGACGGGAAACTGGTCAATGACGATGCACCGAAGGACAGGGACATCGCAATGGTCTTCCAGAACTACGCGCTGTATCCGCATATGACCGTGTTTGAAAACATGGCGTATTCCCTGAAACTGCAGAAAAAATCAAAACAGGAGATCCGGGAAAAAGTGGAAGAGGCTGCCGCGATCCTGGATATCACCGATTATCTGGACCGGAAACCGAAAGCACTTTCCGGTGGACAAAGACAGCGTGTCGCGATCGGACGGGCAATCGTCCGGAAGCCGAAAGTGTTCCTGATGGATGAGCCGCTGTCCAATCTGGACGCCAAACTGAGGAATCAGATGCGGGCGGAGATCATAAAGCTGAGAGAGAAGATCGATACGACATTCGTCTATGTTACGCATGACCAGGTCGAAGCGATGACGCTGGGCGACCGGATCGTCATCATGCGCGACGGATTTATCCAGCAGGTCGGAAAACCGCAGGAGGTATTCTCTCATCCCGCAAATCTTTTTGTCGCAGGGTTTATCGGCACGCCGCAGATGAATTTCTTTGAGGCGTCGTTCGTGAAGCGCGGCGACGGTTTTAAAGCCCTTGTGCAGGGTAAGGAATTCGATATTCCGGAAGCAAAGCAGGCTGTACTGAAAAAAATGGACCATGTCCCGGAAGAAGTGATCGTCGGCGTTCGCCCGGTGCACATCAGTCTGAGTGATGACGGTATCCGGGCGAGGGTAGATGTATCGGAAATGATGGGCAGCGAACTGCACCTGCATATGAATTCCGACGGAAAGGATATCGTTGCGGTTGTGCCTGTATCGGAGTCGGATGATCCGCTGCTGGAAGTCGGCCATCAGGAAGTCTGCTACACATTCAAACCGTCACTGATGCATTTCTTTGATAAGAAAACGGAAAAGAATCTTTTCTGAATAGCGAAAATGAAAGCGGGCTGTTTTCACACAGCCCGCTTTTTCATGCACTTACATCGGTCTTGCCTTGCTGTAATCGTAAAGCGCTGCTTTGCCGGTACAGCCGAGCAGATCGAATTTATGCCGCATCACATCCTTCATAACCTCGATGCAGGGCGGGTATATCTCACCCGGTTCGCGAATGTAGGGATCCTGAAGGACTTCACGGCATTTCTGGTAAAAAGGATCCTTTATATCGCTTGAGATATTGATCTTGTTGATGCCGCATCTGGAAGCTTCCGCGATCTCTTCGTCTTTATTGGCGGAACCGCCGTGGAGAACAAGCGGGATCGGAAGGCGCTTTTTGATGGCCCGGAGCCTGTCGAGCTGCAGCGTCGGTGTCATGCCCTTCGGATACAGACCGTGACAGGTGCCGATCGCGATGGCCAGCGTATCAACACCGGAACGCTCGACAAATTCCGCAGCTTCTTCCGGCTCGGTGTAATGGATCTCTGTGGTGGAAGTGACATCCTGGGATACGGAAGTAGTGCCGATGGTGCCTAATTCGCCCTCGACGGAGACATTGACCATATGAGAGAGGCGTACGACCTCGCGGCAGATGGCAATGTTTTCTTCAAAAGGCTTTGAAGAGGCGTCGATCATGACGGAAGTATATCCGCACCGGATCGCAGTCATGATCTGTTCGATTGTGGAACCGTGATCCATGTGGATACAGACCGGCACCGTGCTTTTTCTTGCTTCTTCCGTAAGCATGGTAATGAAGGAACTGCGGGCAAATTCCAGCTCATCGGGATGTACTTCAATGATGATGGGCGTTCCGGTCTCTTCCGCAACTTCAATTGCTCCGCGCATGATCATCTGCGTGGGAGTATTGAAGGCCGGGATCGCGAAATTATTGTCGTTTGCTACTTTGAGCAGGGAAGACATATTTAACAGCATAATAATTCCCTTTCCGTTTCATACTACTTGCACCGGGTCGGCGGCTGATGCAAGAATGCCCTTGCACCGGATGCAGCAATGGTATTATAATTTTCTTATAAGTTATTTGTCAAGAGAATTGACAAAAAATGACGGACGTATAATGAAATCATTTCTGAAAACGGGGGAACTATGATCAATCCATTTCTGGAAACCAAGCTGAACTATCCGCAGATGAATCCTGCGATGAGAAGAGTCGCCGATGTGGTGCTTTCCAACGACGACCGGCTGAAGAAAATGACCATAGGAAAGCTGGCGGCGGAAAGCTGTGTCAGCAATGCGACGGTGACCCGGTATATCCATCTGCTGGGATACAGGAATTATAAGGAGTTCTCTGCTTCTGTGAGAAACTATCTGGACGAACAGCCGGAGGGCGTGAGAAGGATTCGGAAATCCTCCGAAACACTGATCAACAGCGAATTTAGAAAGAACAGCAGTCCGGAGGCAATCTGCCGGTTTGTGATACAATCGGAAATAGAGATGCTGAAAGATACGCTGGCGCTGATGAATTACAGCCACATGAGTGAAGTGGTGAAGCGGATCCTGCAGGCCCGGCAGGTACTGTTTCTGGGGGAAGGAAGATCCTATCTGGCAGGGATGAACGCATGCACCAGATTCCTGCGGCTGGGCGTCATTGCGAGCTGTTATTCGGATTATCACAGTATGATCAGTGCGGCAGCCACATGCACGGAAGAGGATCTTGTTGTAGGAATCAGCAACATGGGCAGGACAGCCTCTGTCGTGGAGAGCCTCGGAATTGCAGGAAAAAACGGAGCCGGGACGGTGGCAATCACATCCGTAAAAGGCTCCGTGGTCGATCAAAGTGCGGATATCACGCTTCTGACCGGTTATGATTACAGCAGCTTCGCAAAAGACCAGCAGATCGTCTGCTATGAGGCTGACGCGGAAAATCTTCCGCAGTATGCCATTGTCGACAGTCTCTATCTGATGTGCGTAGCAGCTGTAGACGAGACGGCGATCGACAGATACAGACTGACTGCCGACTTGATCAATGCAAAGAGACTTTGAACTGCCCTGCTCAGATGCGGGCGCTGTCACGGATTTTTTCCGGAAGAAGCAGGGGCAGCATTCCGCCGATAAAGGAATCCCCAAGCCCGATTGTGACAGGGGAACTGACGTCTGAAAGCTCTTTGGAAGGGATGACGACCAGCTCCTCGTCCGACAGGATCTCTGAGAGCTCCCGGATAAATGAAAGCGATCTTTCTTTTGGCGGGAGCTTTGCAGTATCCTGGTAGTCGCGCAGGTTGTAGTGATCGCCGAGACGGAACCGGGTGGATGCCATCGTTACGCCCCCTTCCAGCGCTTCACGGATGCCGTAAGCTCCTTTTCCGTAAGCCAGTGCCCAATCCGCCGAGTGACATACAAGGATCGGGACATGCAGTGCGGCATATTCTTCCCGGATCGCTTCCGCAACTTGGCGGGGATCCAGAATATCGATCTTTCTGCCGGTACGGTCCTGCAGTTCATCTTCATTCATGCTGAACAGATCCAGCCGGGGCGCCAGTATCTCCGTGATGATCCCGCGCATGCCGGGATCCCTGAAGCAGCCGTCTTCCATCAAGACGAAGCAGTCGGGGCGCAGCCTGTCCAGAATCCGGACCGTGGACCGGAGTCTGCTGATCAGATCCTCTTTTTCTTTTACAATGTTATAGCTGGCCACCAGAAATACCCGCGCATCTGCGGCGAGATCAGCAAAATCCTCTGTGATAAAGAGTTTTTCGCTGGGCGGATCACATGTGAAAATGACACGATTGGGACGGATGGTCGTGAAATCAATGTCATTTATGCTGACATGGAAGTTTTCTGGGTACTGCACGATCACATGTGGATGATAATCCTCGCCTTCATCATAGACAGAGGAGATCCAGTTGACCTGATCCGGGATCAGGTCCCTGAAGTGACGGTTCAGGCTGCAGGCATGGACAGAGCTCCGAAAGCCTGTCTTTTCGATTGCCATGGCTGCACGCACGGCAGTACCGCCCAGCGTGATATCCATATCGAAATGCGCAGCAAACGCTCTGGTAATGCTGCTGGAGACAGTCATACATTCGCTTCCGCTGCCGCTCTTCATATGGAAAAGAAGCGTCAGCAATAACTCGCGTTCATTTTCTATGGGAGCATATTTCCTGATGTCTCCGGCTTTCAGCGCATATGAGAGACAAAGCGGGATCAGAATTTCAGGCTCCCATGTCAGTTCAAAATCCACCGTATTCTGAAAACCGGCTGCAATTAGATTTCCCATGGCTTCTCCTTGATGTATGGATGATCCGCGAAGACGGATCCGGGACACAGCCGACAGGCTGTGCGCACTGCAGATCTTAAACGAACAGTACAGCAAAAACAAAAAAAGTGCAAGTAAAGATTTGCTGAAAATTTTCACAATATCAGCAGACTGTGAAAATAATATCCGGTACAATTCAAAGAAAAAATAATGGAAAAAGCCATAAAAAACAACAAAAATCAGTATTTAACAACAGGAAAAAGTCGTGAAAAATCCAAAAAAATGATGTTAAAATATTTTGTCAAGGCACTTGACGAAAACGAAATATAAAAATATAATGACATTGTGACCGCAATAGGGCGAGTCGAAGAACAATAAGGAGGAGCACTATGAAAAAATTGTTATCGATCCTCGTAGTTATGGCTATGACAATGTCACTCGTTGCCGGCTGCGGCAGCAGTCAGCCCGCAGAAACAGAGGCGCCTGCTGAGACTGAGGCAGCAGCTGTTGAGACAGAAGCGCCCGCAGAAACAGAGGCGGCGGCTATTGAGACAGAGGCCCCCGCGGAAGAAGCGGCAACTGAAGGTCCGACCATTGAGTTCGTACAGTGGTTCGGCAATGAGATGCCCGACGGTTATCTTCAGGGACTGGCAGATCAGTTCAAAGAAGAGACCGGCATCACCGTGGAACTGTTAAGCAATCCTTATGCTGATACCAAGACGATGCTCCAGGCGTCCGCAGCTGCAGGAACACTTCCGGATGTTGTTGCCCTGGATGGTCCCTGGATCTATGATTATGCTACACAGGGTCTGCTTGCTGATCTTGGCGCTGCATTTGACAGCATCGGCTTTGATGCATCCGATCTTTCCATGCAGATTTCCGTAAACGGAACCGTCTATGCGCAGCCAATCGTCAACTTCCCGAATCTGATGGCAGTAAACATGGATCTCCTGAAGGCAGCCGGTATCTCCGAGCCGCCCAAGACCTGGACAGAACTGAAGGAAGACTGTGAGAAGATCACAGATCCCGCAAACAATGTATACGGCTTCGGTATGAATATGAGCACGGACAATGCAACCTGCGTCGAGAACTTTACTGCGTTCTGCTGGAATTCCGGCGGCACGATCCTGACCGAAGAAGGAAAGCCTTTCATCAAGGACAATGAACTGTTCAAGGCTACCTGTGAGATGTTCAAGGATCTGAATGACTCCGGTCTGTGCATCCCCGGAATGTATACGATGACTGATGCCGACAAGGTTGAGGAATTCGTAAACGGACGTATCGCATTCATGCCCGACTCTGTTGCCCATCTGAACGACATCGCATCCCAGGCACCCGATATGAACATTGTTTATATCAATATGCCTCATCAGGATGATTACAGCGGACAAGCTTACTGCCGTATGAACAACTGGGCATGCGGAATCTCCGCTAAGAGTGAGTATCCCGAAGCAGCTGCACAGTGGATCGCTTATCTGCTCAGCGCAGAGACCAATGCAGAGCTTTGCGTAACAGCGGGCGGCTTTGTTGTAAACACCAAGGCGGAAGCAAACTATGAGAACTCTTCGGATGCCTTCAAGACCATCGAAGAAGTCTATGCGACGACTTTCGGAAAATCCGAATTCAACTCTCTGCCGACGGCTGAGAACCTTGAAAAGATCCTCGACGAGGCTCTGATCCTTTACCTCGACGGTGAGACATCGGTCGACGATATGCTTGCAGATGTTCAGGAACAGTATGACGCTGCATATAACTAATTAACTCTGGTTTGCGGGGCCGGCGTACTCTTGCGCCGGCCCTTCTCATAAAAAAATGAAAGTAGTCAGTCATTATGAAAAGCAGGAACAAAATCCGGAAAGTCATACAGCCGTATCTGTATTTGCTGCCGACAATCGTTCTGATTGCCGGGCTTTTATTTGTGCCGATCTTCATGGCGATCGGGTACTCATTTTTTGACAATGTTGTCATAAAACCGGATCCTCAATTCGTGGGACTTGCAAATTATTCCGCCGTCCTGAAGGATAAAGTGTTCCGGCTTTCCATGAAGAACACAGCCTGGTTCGTCATATTAAATGTTGTGTTTCATCTGCTGATTGGGATGGCTCTCGCGCTTATGGTGAATGCCAAACGTCTTCACAATGTGCCGAAGGCTTTATTCCGGATCATCTATCTTCTGCCGTGGATGTTTAATGCAACCGTTATTGCCATATTATGGAAGCTGCTGCTGAATCCCAGCGGCATCGTGAACTATCTGCTTTCGCTCACGCAGAGCATGCCGGTCAAGATAGAATGGATGAGCAATCGGAAGATCGTTCTCCATGTTCTGACGTTTATCAATATCTGGGCAGGCTATCCGTTCTACATGATCAGTATCTTGGCCGGACTGCAGGGAATTCCTTCCGACCTTTACGAGGCTGCCAGTATTGACGGCGCGAACGGGATCCATCAATTCTTCGACATGACGCTGCCCCAGCTGAAACCGATTCTGATCAGTATCGCCATGCTCGACTTCATCTGGACGACGCAGAATTTCTCGCTGATCTGGCTTCTGACCGCGGGCGGACCTTCTCATGCGACAGAGATGATGAGCACTTATGTATATACGACCGCATTTACCAGTTTCCAGTACGCAAAAGCATCTGCTGCCGCGGTGCTGATACTGATCATCTGTACGATACTGGCGGTATTCTATGTCAGGAATCAGTTCAGGGAATAGGAGGCGCTCGGAATGAAGACGAAGAAATACCAAACTGTACTGCTGTGGATCGGACTGATCGTCGCGGCGCTTTTCTGCGGACTCCCTGTTCTGTGGCTGATCTCCTGTTCGTTTAAAGCCAATGCGAATATTTTCGCATATCCGCCGAAGCTGATCGATGAGAGCTTCAGCTTTGATGCATACAAAGCGGTGCTGAGCGATCCGGAAAAAATCCGGTTTTTCCTGAACTCTTACGGGATTGCGGCGATCGTTGTCTGCTGTACCCTGGTCGTGGCGCTCCTTGCAGCATATTCTTTCTCCAGATTCAATTTCCCGGGGAAGAAGATCATTAATACGATCATTATCGGCGTACAGGCGATACCGCCGATCACACTGCTGATCCCCTACCTGGTGCTGATGGTGGCAATCGGATTTTACAACACCTATCTTGCACTGGTTCTTACCTACGTCTGCTTTACCCTTCCCTATGCAATCCTTATGCTGACGGGGTATATGAATACGATGCCCAGGGAGCTGGATGAAGCGGTTATGATAGACGGCGGTTCCAGATTCAGGGCTTTGTGGGGCGTTCTTGTGCCCTCCTGTATCCCGGGACTTGTTTCCGTCGGACTTTATACTTTTATTCAGTGCTGGAATGAGTATCTCTATGCATTGACGCTGACAAGAACGAATGATATGCGTACGGTGCCCATAGGTATAGCATCGCTGATGGGACAGTATGCTTTTGAATGGAACCAGATCATTGCCATGAGCGTTTTCGGCTCTCTGCCGGTGATTGTGATCGCGCTGTTCTTCCAGAAATACTTTATTTCGGGAATGACGGCCGGCGCCGTAAAGGTCTGAGAGAAGAACATATTAATTAAAGGAGGCTTCACACATGAAAACTGCTTTGGTCGGACCGGACAGGAATCCGCTTCCCGCAATCGTTGTGGGTACGATGCATTATGATGAACTGAATACAAAAGAGGTGCGTGAACGCATTGAATATGCCATGCAGCTGGGCACGAATTATGTGGATACCGCGAACTGCTACGGCAAACCGGAAGGACTTGTGGAAAGCATACTCGGAAATACGTTTGCGGAGAATCCCGGACTCAGGGATAAAGTGATCCTGCAGTCAAAAGGCGGCATTACGTTTTATCCGGACGGAAGACCGTATCACAATTATTCGAAAGAGCATCTCATGAAGACGCTGGATGCTTCGCTCACCCGTCTGAAGACAGACCATCTGGATTACTTCCTGCTGCACCGCGCGGACGCCCTGTGGGAGCCGGAAGAAGTGGCGGATGCATTTGATACGATGAAAAAACAGGGTAAAGTCCTTCATTTCGGTGTGTCCAATGAAGTTCCCTACGGGATCGAGCTTCTGAAAAAGTACTGCACGGTACCGATCGAACTGACGCAGATGCAGTTCTCGATTGCCCATGCCGACATGTGCGTGCAGCCGATAGCGACAAACAATCATGATTTCTATGCCGTGGACAGAGACGGAGGAATCATGAATTATTGCAGACTGAATGATGTTACGATCCAGGCGTGGTCGCCGTTCCAGTATGGATTCATTGAGGGCTGCTTCATCGATCATCCCGATTACAAGGAAGTGAACGATGCAATGAAGGCGGTCGCTGATCAGTATGGCGTCAGCAAGACGACGATCGCCGTAGCGTGGATCCTCAGACATCCCGCCGTACCGCAGGTGGTCATCGGTACCACGAAGATGCAGCGGTTCGCGGAATGCTGCGCAGCATGTGATATCAAACTGACCTATGAGGATTGGTACAATATCTATCTTGCTGCAGGATATCCTATCATGTGATGCGCAAGGTTGTTTGCAATGGATAAAAAATTTGACATTGTATCGATCGGAATCATCGCATACGATACGATTCTGAGGACTGTTGATGAAAGCGTGTTTTCGCGGGACACGACAGTCCTTTCGAGTGTAAAAAGCTCGGTTGGCGGAAATGCCATGATCCAGAGCCTGACAGCGGCGACGCTGGGGGCGAAAGCGGCGATCGCAGGAAAAGTATCGGATGATATCCTGGGGCGTGCCTGCCTGGAAAAGCTGGACAGGGCAGGAGTGGACAGATCTTATATCCGGGTGTCTGAAAAGGATGAGATGCTTCAGTCCTTTGCGCTTGTGCGTCCCGACGGTGCAAGACATTTTCTGGGGTATCCCGGAACGAACAACAGAACCCTGTCGCTTGCGGATCTGGATCTGACCGTGCTGGAAGAAGCAAAGATCGTCAGTTACGGAAATTTTTTCTGGCTGAATGAACTGGACAAGGGCGGATGCACAGAACTTTTCAGACGGGCAAAGGATGCCGGTGCATTGACTGCGGCGGACTGCTCGGACGATTCGTTCGGAGAAGGGGCGGAAACGGTTCTCGTAAACCTTCCGTATATTGATTATTTCATCCCCAGCAGAGTGGAAGCCGAATATGTCTCCGGGGAGAAAGATCCGGAAAAAATAGCAGACAGGCTGTTCGCAAGAGGCTGCCGGAATCTCGTGATCAAAATGGGAGAATGCGGATGCTATGTCAATACCGGAACGGAAGACCGGATGATCCCGGCTTTTCATATGGACAACTGTGTCGATACGACCGGTGCGGGAGATTCCTTTGTCGGCGGTTTCCTGACAGGCATCGCAGAGGGAATGAATATTTTTAAGGCAGCTGAGCTAGGCTGCGCAGCCGGGGCGATCAGCGTGACTGCAGAGGGCGGTTTTGCCGCGTTAAAAAGCAGGGATCAGGCGGACCGGCTGATCTGTGAAAGAAAAAGGCAATAAAAGAAGAGGTGACTGAATATGGCAAAGGATATTATGCCGTTAAAAGAGTATCTGGTAGATGCAAGATCCGGAAAGTATGCGCTTGGTGCTTTTTGCATATGGACATATGCGTATGGAAAGGCGGTAGCGGATGTAGCCAATAAGCTTGGTCTTCCTATGGTATATATTATCGGTGATGCGGAAATCAAGTTTTTCGGCGGAGAAAAGAATGCTGTGCAGGCATGCAGAACGATCGCTTCGGAAGTCGATGTTCCGGTAGTTCTGCATGCGGATCATTTCCGTGATTTTGAAAGCATTAAGAGAGCGGTCGACGCAGGATTCAGATCGGTCATGATCGATGCTTCGGCATATCCTTTCGCGGAGAATATCGAGCGGACGGCAGAGGCCGTGGAATTTGCCCACAAAGCCGGTGTTACAGTGGAAGGTGAACTCGGAAGAATCGCGGGATATGAACAGCATCTTTCCGTGGATGAAGAGCAGGCACTCCAGACAGATCCCGATGATGCGGTAAAATTCGTTAAAGATACGGGGATCGATATTCTGGCGGTTTCCATTGGTACAGTCCACGGACTGTACAAGTTTGAACCGCATATCAATATTCCCAGACTGAAGAAGATCGCAGAGAAAGTGTCGATCCCGCTTGTCATGCACGGCGGCTCCGGAACACCCGAGGACAAGGTCGCGGAAGCGGTTGAAAACGGTATTACAAAGCTGAACCTGGCAACTGACCTGGTTAAGACGGTAGGTCTTGCCACAGCCAGGGCGCAGCAGAAAGAAGGCTTTGGCTACTCTGTCGCAAACCTGTATGCCGATGCCTATGAAGATCTGAAAGGCTATGCGGAACATAAAATGCGTCTGCTTGCCAAAAACAAACTGCAAGAGGATCTGTAAATGGAAAAGGTAAAAGTCGGAAAAGAACTGAAGCTGGCGCCGGTCGCGGTCGGTACGATGGGACTTCTGAACTGGGGTCTCGATGTACAGGGACTGGTACGGCGGATCCACGAGTATATTGAACTGGGTCTGACCACATTTGACCTGGCGGATATCTACGGTGACGGTGAGTGCGAGAAACTGTTCGGGGAAGCTTTGCGTGCCGACCCGACGATCCGGGATCAGATCGAGATCGTGACAAAAGGATGCATCGTCTTTGATGAAAAAAGACGTCCGTATTTCGGCGCAGAATCCTGGAATCTCACAAAAGAGCATCTGCTTGCAGCCTGTGATGCGTCATTGGCGCGTCTCGGCGTAGATCATGTGGATCTTTATCTGCTGCACCGTCCGTGCCCGCTGATGGATCCGGAAGAGGTCGCTGAAACATTGGATGAGATCAGGGCAGCAGGAAAAACGCTGCATTTCGGCGTATCCAATTTCCTTCCGGAGCAGCTCAGACTTCTGGATGCCTATACGGATATCCCGATGGTGACCAACCAGGTGCAGATGAGCGTAAAATGCATGGACTTCCTCGCGGATGGGACCCAGGAAGACGCACTGGTCAGAAGAATGCCGCTGATGGCATATTCTCCGTGTGCGGGAGGCGCGTATTTCCGGAAAGATCTCTCACAGGAAGATTATGAAACCGTGGGAGTGCTGCAGGAGATTCAGCATGAGATCGGTGCGGAAACGCTGGATGAAGTGCTTTATGCATGGCTTTACAGACTGCCGGTCAAGGTGATCCCTGTCATCGGCACGGGAAAGAAGGAGAGGGTGCTTCGCGCTGTGAAGGCGTTGGAATACCGTCTCAGCAGAGAACAGTGGTACGATATTCTGCGTGTCGCTGCGCCGGAACATGTTTCGCGCAAATATCACGATATCTGAACCGGCCGGAGAAAAAGAAACCGGAGACGATCAATCGCCGCACAGGCAGCCGGATCGTCTCCGGTTTTTATATAACGCGTGATGCATATATTGCCGCGCCAGAAGCAGCTTCTTCGTTGAAGGAAGAGAGCCGGAGGGGCATTCTGAAACGGGCTTCAAAACTGTCTGCCAGATAAAGGTTCTTCCTGAGGCCCCCGCCGGACCCGTACAGGGTACCGGGAACTGTACCCGCAAAAGAATTCCCGAGGCTGTTCTTATACAGCAGGTACATGTCGTATAGTTCATCGCTAATGCCCTCAAGCATTCCGCAGATGAAATGAAGCGGATGGAAATTGTTGACATCAATACCGGAAATGCTTCCCTTTAGAGAAGGATCCGTACGGGTTCCCTGAAAACGGGTGTCAATGGCCGGCACATTTTGCGGGCGCGGATTTGCGGCAAGAAGTGCTGACATGGACTGATAACAGTCCACAGGCGCTGCACCAAGCATCGCAGCCGTCTCCTCAAAAAAGTTCTTAAGCAGTGCATAAGCTCTCCCGCCGCAGAGGGAAGCACCGACGATCAGATAAC
>AUXO010197728.1_pt1 | contig 13097 bp, 12 predicted proteins | sample 768731 | NCBI WGS metagenome assembly AUXO01 (sample SAMN02715735, study PRJNA202380) | gut metagenome | biome: sheep rumen | host: Ovis aries | place: New Zealand: Palmerston North
TCCTTCACCAGTTAGGGCAACAACACTTTGGCTCATTGCCAAATCAAAAGCTAGACCCCATTCTTTTTCAGAAGGACTGCTTTCTAATGCTATCGATTCTCCATAAAGGCCACTTCGCAATAGTGTGAAAATTATCTTCAATTCACTGTTCATACTTTCACACCGCTTTTCGCTTTACGAAACTCCGGATTCATTTGCTTTTTGAAGTTACCCCATGTACCCCAAAAAAATGCGGGGAAATCACCCCAAAGCCAGTCTTGATAATACATGTTTTTCCCGAAGAATTGAAACCAGGAGGGCTTTGTCTGGAACCGATTAGGAGACTTTAAGAACCAAAGCACATCAAAGCCAAGGTGTCTTAATCTTTTTCCGGGCTTGTATTCGTAATGACCCAGAGGTTTTCCTAATGTCATATCAGCAATCATGGTAGCATAATCTATCCCCGATTTAAAGGCAGAACGTACACAAGCAGGTATTCTTGGATTGATTTCCATAATCAGTAACTCACCATTATCAGGATTCTCAATCAAATCAAAATCAGCGAATCCAACCCATCCAATACTTTTCAGTACCTTTCCACAGATGTCTGCAATTCCGGGATTATCAATAGTAACATTGCAACAACTGCTACCGCCATTCACTGGATAGTACCTTTGTTTCCAGATGACAGATGAATATGCTCTATCGCCATACTCATCTGTCATTATTTGTACTTTAATTTGCTTGCCTCCTTCTTTAATAAATTGCTGCAAATGGCAATCACCATATTCAGAATGTATCGTTGGATAGATTCTTTTCAGTTCGTCATAGCTATGAACGAGAGTCATTCCTCTCCCTCCACTTGTTAAGTTAGGCTTGAGTAATCCTGGATATGGGAACTCTTCCAGTCCTTGAACATTTTTGGCATTAAAGTCTTTTAGGTCTATAGTGAACGGATGTGGATAACCATTTTCTCGACACACCTTCATCAGTTCATTCTTGTCATATCCTTTTTTGAAGACAGCTTTGTCTGGCATCAAAACACCCGTCACTGGCATCAATTCCTCTTTGTGGAAACTCATAAACTCTGCCGCCACATCGGAAGTCGGAATCAAGACATCGTAATGATGCTCCTTCAAAAAAGTTAGTATCTTTCCAGCATACCCTTCTTGATGGCTATCCAAACCGAGAAAGTGCTCATCAGCATATCGGGTATGAAAGCCATATTCGTATTTGTTACCACAAGCGACAGCAACATCATAGCCACTTTTTTTCAGGCATTCCGCAATCGCCATGGCGTGAGCGGCACCGCCATCGAGAATTAAAACTTTTTTCTTCATTTTTCTATCATTACACATTCCCCGTGACCTTGCAAGCCCATTGTGGTAAACACAACCTTATCACAAGCATCCGTTCCTAGCGGGAAGCGCATTACACCATATTGTATGATTAACGGCCATATATCCTTTTTCAATTGCCAGTGTGTAACAACCTCACCGGCTTTGTATTCCTTCAGTCTCGCATAACGGTCTTTCTCATTCTCTCCACCTTCAACGCCCGTAGAGAAGAACGACCTGCCGTCAGCATACGAAGCACAACCATGGCAAGGGCCCTCAAAGTCTGCCAAAATATCGAGTTGCTTCGTCTCTCTCTTCATTCTCACAAAGTGAACGATATCTGGACAACTACCGGCATCGGTACCCCAAAGCAAAGCATCCTTGGTGAAGCAGACGCCAATAGCACGCCAGTCCTGACTGCCTTGACCAATTAATTCCCAGGTATCACCATTGTCAGAACTCTTATATAGGCGGTTCTCGCATCCTCCCTCACCATAATCTCCCGTTCCCAACCACAGGCACTTTTCAAATCTATCCCATTTCACGAAATGCAGATGTCTAATATCTCCCTTCGGCCATTCTTTAACCACTTGGAAACTCTCACCATTATCCGTTGAGCGATACAGGCGTATCACATGGTCTCGATTTGGATTCAGAAGGTACTCGGCAAAGAATATGGTTCCATTCGGAGTTACACACACGCCCTGATGCCCTGGCTTATTACCTTGGTAGCCGGTGAAAGTATTCACCACTTTACCTTCGGGAGAGACAATATAAGTAATCCTCTTGGCTGTTACCAGTATATTCCCGTTTGCCAAAGGCAACAAATGGTGCAAACCTACACGGAACAACTGCCTTGAGAGGCGGAAAGTACCTGTCAAGCGGTCTATCATTCCACCCACTTTGTATTTAGGGCTAACACATTTTCCTGTATAGTCTACTGCATAAAATGTCATGCCCTTCGCCACCCAGATCTTTTCCGGTGTCTGAAACAAGGCACGCCCCTTTGTCAGTTTCTTGAATGTCATATCATAAACTTCTTTAAACTATTGCCCCTTGAACATTCTGAATCAGCTCCAGCAGCTCTTCTTCCAGCCCGTTCATATAATGCTCGAAAGTAAACTGCCTCTTGAAATAGCGCCTTGCATTATCGCCGCAGGCGGCATAATCAGAAGGTCTGTCTAAATAGTCTTTCATCAGTCCGGCCAGTTTTTCATATTCACCTGCATTCACGCATTTTCCGCATTGCGCTTCCTCTATCACTTCGTGTGCTGCCCCGTTAATGGCTCCAAGTATAGGCTTTCCCACCGTCATATACATTTGTAGTTTACCAGGCATGGTATTCCCTACCTCATTATTGCCCCTCAGGGTTATCAGTAACACATCCGCCTTTTGGTAGAAAGACGGCATATCAGAACGTTTCTGGTTGCCATGGAAGACAATATTCTCTTCTAGGCCTTTCTCTCTAACCAGTTCTTCAAGCTCAGCACGTTTGGAACCGTCACCTACTATATCCACCACATAGTCATCTCTATGCCCCAATATAGAGGTAGCCTTCACGACCACATCCAGAGTCTGTGCAGCACCGATATTCCCTGCATACATAAAATGAATCTTTCCGTCGTTCTCTTTCTTGCGCAAATCAAGGTCCAACATACTATCATCTGCATGTTGCGGTAAATACCCGAACTTAGATTCTTCTATTCCATGTGTTCTTGAAAGATATGAGATGAACGGTCTTGAGGTCACGAGAATCCTGTCACATGAACGATAAATCTTTTTCGACACTCGGCCGATGAACTTATACAGCGGCCCATTCTTCCATCTCACATGCGCCTGTGCAGATTCTGGCCAGATATCCAAACAATAAAGCAGCAATGGCTTTCCCGTTCTCTTCTTATATCGGATTGCTGGCAAGACCATTGTTATGGGCGACAGCTGGTAGGACAAAACCACATCGAAGTCATCCGGCAGGGTTTCAACCACCTTATTAGCATTTCGATAGAACGAAATATAGTTCCTCACCAAATTGATGGGATTATGTCCTCTTGGCACATTCTTGCAGCGAATCACCTTCACCCCGTCTATCGTTTCTTCGAAGCGGTTCTCGTACCCTTCAAAGATTTCACCTTTGGGATAATTCGGCAAACCGCAAAGCACGGTGACCTTGTGACCTCGACGCACTAGTCCAGGGGCAATCTCATTAATTTGAAACTGCTCTGGATAATAGTATTGTGAAATGATAAGAACCTTCATTTCTTATTCAGATTTGCTTCAGCACTTTGAAGGAAAGCATCAACATCATCAACGTAATTCGCAAACTCTCGAATATCTTGGTCTGGCAACGACCACCATTTGCTCTCTAACAGGCGTCGAATTGTATTTTCATCAAACCTATATTTGATTAATTTTGCTGGGCAGCCTGCTACTATAGCATACTCTGGGATATCCTTAGTCACAATGGAACCGGCCCCAATTACTGCGCCCGTTCCAACATGCACACCTTGTTTGATGATTACTCGAGAGCCTATCCACACATCATTACCAATCACGGTTCGTTTCTCTTCAAGGACCGGCTTACGAGTAAACCGTTCTGGCGCTCCTCCGCCCACATCTTGGAAAGCAGGTGACGTAGAAACCCAATCTAAAGGGTGCTCCGCACCACCAACAATAAAATGATTAGCAATACTGCAAAAAGCCCCTATATCACAGTTATGCACCTCGCTATCATAACCCACATAAGAGTGCTTGCCAATGGATGAATTATAAAACTCCGTTCCACTATATAGTTTTGCCGTTTTATCAATGCGACTATTTAGGATACTTTTCCCTCTTAATACTATCTTGAAAAACTTCGAATAAATGTAGGATAGTTTCATCTCACCCAAGTTTTAAATATTTCCTTATTACTTCCATTTGGAAATAGGGATTCCATTGCGTATCAATCTCCTTATAACAAGCTTTCCTCACTTTTTCTCGATTATTGCTATTTTCTCCGAACCAATTACTTATTGTTTCAACCAGAGACTCCTCATTTTGATAATCAAAAAAGGCTCCTGTCTCCCCTGGACGAATTGCCTCAAACTCGGGCATTTGCCATTTAAGCTCGTTATGAGAGATTACAGGGGTTCCAAACACCATAGTGTGCATAGCAGTAAGACCAACATTGCCAGGAGCTACACATAGATCGGCATTGAATATTAGTTCCGCATTTGTCTTTTCATCATAACAAGCGCCATAGAACCATACCTGCTTATTTAGCCCTAGAGATTCAACTTGATTAATAAGATTCTCCTTCTCCACACCATCACCCACAAAAACAAGGTTATAATTCTCTCCTCGTTTATTTAAGTCGGAAACAGCTTCCACTAACATATTCAGCTGCTTCACTTTCGTTAATCTGCCTATAAAAATAATTATAGGATTACTATTCGCGAAATGATCAACATAAACATTAGATGGCACTAATTGCTCACGTAATGCAATCTGCCTTTCATAATGCAAGGAATTATGAATCGTGAACAACTTGTCATATTGTATTCCTTCCTTTATCAGTAATTGGCGCGCATACTCAGAATAAACGAATGTCCCTGCCACATGTTTATATAGCCAAAGTTTCATCTTGGCTTCAACTCCAGATTCTTTCCCATACCACCCATGTGTCCACAAGTATATTTTCTTACGGGGGAATAGAATCGAAGCTAATAAAACAAACAACCAACACGATGGAGCTCTGGTTTCAAAGAGGATAAAAAAGACTTGATATTTTTTCTTAAATAATAAACGGATTAGCCCTCTTTGCCAATGTGTTCTGTCGGGATGTCCGATAGTTTTATAATAATTGACATTCCGAAGGATAGATGTGTCCATTTCCTTTATATCAGTCACGGTATGGCCAAAGTACCAATCGCAATCGTATTCCTTGTCTAGTGATGCAAAAATAGCCTCTCTATACTTTGGGGCAGTATTATATATAATGCAAAGTTTCATGGTGATACGGCTCTATCTATTTATATGACGTCCATTCTTATTGAATGACTTTAATAATGTATAGACCTGAAAGTATTTAGGTTTGAAAACTTTAAAAAGTATATACTCAACCTTATACTTTATAATTGATGTCGTCTTAAGATTCTCTAATAATGATGGCCGAGAAGAAAGCGCACTATTAAAACTATCCACAGTTTCTTTGTCTGCATTGGACAATTCCGAAAGTGAATTGTTAATTAATATTGATAATGTTTCGCAGAATAATTGTTTATCCTCGGCAGCAAAAGAATTAACAAAAGAAATAAGATTGTCTGCCACAATGAGATAATCAAAAGATTTTTTAGGGTTAAACGACCTCGTTATAGAATTTGGGTTGACGACCACATTATAGAGCACGTCATCTACATAAGAGATTTTTGAAGCAAGATAAAGGACTCGTGGCGTAAACTCTAAATCTTCATGATAAATGCCCGGAAAAAAGGACAGCTTATGACATTCTAAAAAAGATCTTTTATAAATGTAAAATGGCGCACAAGGAGACCAGTTATTCGTTTTCAACAAATCCATCCCCTTAGATACATGGGGCAGAACATTTCTTTCTTCCCCTTGGTCACCAGTCCTAGCGCGGATAGCAATTATCTCTGGATTCTCATTCTGTATGCATGCATTTATCTTTTCAACTGAATTAGGGGCAATCCAATCATCAGCATCCACGAACCACACATACTCTCCTTGTGCCTTCTTTAATCCAGCATTTCTAGCTTCGCTTAATCCAGCATTACTTTGCCAAAAAACTGAAAAGTTCCTATAAGGGTGCTCTTCTTGATATTTCGTCAACAACTCTCCGGTCTTGTCTGAAGAACCGTCATTAATTACTATTGTTTCGAAAAGATCACTAGATGCTGTCTGTGAGAATAAACTATCTAAGCAACGAGTTATATACTTCTCGACATTATAAGCGGGGACTACGATTGAAATATGTAACATATAAGTATAATTTATGTCATATGTCAAATGTTAAACAACATAGGTGAAGAACTTGCACCATAAAAACGATATATTAACGCATAAAAAGCAGCTATTGCCCCCAAGATAACAACAAACTTAGTAAACTTTAAACACACTTTATTTGAAAGACAATATGCTAACAATACTGAAGATGGTATCATTGCGAAATACATAAATCTATTATAAACAGTATAAGTATTCATGCCCCAATCAAAAGCAAAAACAGAAGCGATGAAAACTGACAAGAATGCAGATGTGCTAAAAACTTTTATAGCTCTTGGAAGATATTCATACTTTGATTTTATATGAAGCAACGCATATAAAATAAGAACACCATATAAAGTAGCTCTTAACAATCCTTCTTCAATATTCTTCCCAAGTCCATAATTCTCTGTAAAATCATTTTCCAAATACATTTGACCCTTACCAATATAAACTACTTCATCACTAAAGTCCATGAGCATGAATTCAGAGAGGGCAAGCGGAACTATATACATTAGTATAGGATATAATAGTGCGAAAATAAAAACTGTTCGTTTATTTAGTATATCTGCCATAAAAAATGAAATAATAGATACAGAAATACCAAAAAGCGCAGATTTATGAAAGAAATAGCTTACTCCTAAGATTGCTAATCCAATTAATAGATTTATTGAGGACTTCTTATACACTGCAACTGACAATCCCAAATAAATCATTGACATGGCGAGACTGACTCTAGCGTATGAGAAACGAGGCAAAAACATTAAACAAAAAATCACAGAACACAATACTATTGGAACAGGAAGTAGCTTTTGAGTATAGTAAAAAAGTAGCAAAGCAAAACCCCAAACTATCAATCTAAACTGAAAATATGTATCTACAATATCCTTTATTATGTATTGGTAAGGGACTTCCATATTTGTGTATCCATTCTGTTTAATTGAAAAAAAGGAATCGCGATAATGAAAAAAATCACCTCCCCATGCTGGATACAGACAGAAGAGCATAATAAGTATACAGGCAAAAATAAAATTGCCCTTAGGTACGCTCTTATTATACAACGTTCTCCTGAGTAATAAATAGATAGTAATATAAATTACAATATCTATTAAAATCACATGGTGAATATATAGCATAATTGTATATTTGCGTTATTAAGATATAAGTATGATTACTGTCTGTTAAGACTGTATTTGGGTGAATTAATTCTCAATGACGATTATATCGATGCTAAAAATGTACTATTTAGGAGATGCAATATACTGTGTACATTGAACCATCTCCGGCCATTCACGAATTGAGTTTTTTTCTGTTTGCCAATGCCATTGAGGGTCGGGTGTCATATAATTGGGGCCATAACGAAACTCGCATATTTCTTCCGCATTTTTGGGGACCCAAACATTTACCTCATCCTCAAAGATAACCTGTTTTCTTTCTCTGGAAACTGGAATCTCTATACGACGAGGCAGTCTTTTTTCTTTCTTTCCATCTATAGGCAAAAAATCACAGCAATATGGATACTCATCAATAGCTGGATATAAATAGAAAACATCAATTGTAACACCATGATATTCAAATGTATCCTCTCTGCCCAGCTCTCCTCCGTCAACCAAATAACACGTTTTCCATTTAAATCCTGCGCTGACTATACAATCAACAATTCTTTGCGTGTGTTGATCTTTCCAAATAAACGTGTCTATATCGAGATCATGCTTTATAAAACCATGTTCTCGAATTGCTCCTAAAATAGATCCGAAAGCAAGGGTATATTCAATGCCATTACTATCTAAACAGTTTGCAAATTTTTGCAATGCTTCAACACCATACTTTCTATAACTATTGGATCTAACCTTCTTATTCCTCCAATTAATCACCTGAAGTGAAATCTTTGTAAGAAAAGTCGACTTCTTCACCGAATTCTTTAATAATTCAAAAAATCTCATATTGCAAATAACCAATTGTTATATATACACTATTATATTATCCTACCTGATTGTACTTTATAATCGTATGAATGTTCTCCTTCCGCTCTGAAGTCTGTATGGTACCTCTCCAACACATTCTTGAAGACCTCTTCGTACTGCGGAATAAAGAGATCATCTTTTGCCTCCAGATGCTCAATAATAGCATTTGCCATTGGTGCCGTAATGCTCAAGTCTGTCTTACCGGCTGTGAACGATGTCCCTTTCAAGGAGCCTGGGCTAACATTAAGAATTCTGTTAGCCGATCCATTCTTCATTAGTTCTACATTCACGCTCTCTATGAAAATCTTAAGTGCAGCCTTTGTAGCCCCATAAACCGCAAAGAAGGGTGAAGACATAAAACCTGCGATACTCACCATAACACCACAATAGAAATCTTCCTTCGCTTCCAGCTTTTCATAGAATCTGTGAATAAGCCGAAGAACCGGTATGGTATTCACGTTGAACGAATTCATGATATGGCTCTCTGGGACATTCTTGAAAAGGGAAAGTTTGCCAAAACCAGACGTGATCATCAACGTATCTATGTCATCAAAACGGTCAAAGAAAGAGTAATCCTCATTTGTCAAGTCAAACTGAAAACCTTCAAACTTAGCATTACTGAACTCCTCCGCCAATGGGGCTTTATCTACGATATACACCTTCTCCACATCTCCACGCTTTGCAAGCTCAGTTGCAATGCTAAGGCCAATCCCATTTGCCCCTCCAACTACTAAAACGCGTCTCATAGTATTGTTACATTCTCGTGATTTCTGTATTTCTCAATAATCTCGGCGATGGCGACGCTTTCACGACGACGAAGTTTGTAACAGCTCCTTCGTCCGTTCACAATCATAGAGAGCCATTCCTGGATCTCATAGCGCAAGCCCTCGCCATCGTAGCTGTAGAAGTATTTCTTGTTCTTTGTTTGGTCTTCGTATCGGACCTCAAAGAAGTCTGTAAGCCACCAAGGAGCTGGAACATAGATATAACCTTTAGTACCTGAGATTACTAAGTTACCCTCTGTTTTAACACCAATTCCCAGTGTGAAGGAGGAAGTTGCATGAGGATAGTTAATGACACCCTTTGTGTAAATATCTACACCATTCTCCATCTTGCTATGGAAGTCCACATCCTTCCAGTCAATACCCAAGAGTTTGATAATAGCCAGCAAAGTAAGAGGAGCATGTTCAGTCATTGCGCCACCAGCTTGTACAGCATCAAGCTCTCGGGTGGGAGGAGAAACCATCTTACTAAGGGATGACTTCACGTCAACTACTTCACCAATGATTCCACTCTTAACCAAGGTAACGATATGACCAAAGGCTGGACAGAATGCCGTCTTGCTAGCTTCCAACAATACAAGGTTGCGTTCTTCCGCTATTCTATAGAGTTCCAGAGCTTGTTCTTTAGAAAGCACAAATGGAATCTCACAAAGCACATGCTTGTCTGCCAGTAATGCCTTCTTTACATAGTCATAATGCGTTAGATGTGGGGATGCCACATACACCAAATCCACATCCTGTAAAAAAGCATCAAAATCAGTATGGGCCGTAATCCCATGCATCTTTGCAAATCTTTCAGCAGATTCCGGATTGGGATTCATCACTGCTGTTACCTGCGCACCATTCACCACTTTAGTTTCCGGCACAAAACGATTTGCAATACGGCCACTTCCTACTATTCCTATACGATATACTGTTTGACTCTCCTCACGCAGCATCGTTGATGAAATACCTTCTGTCCGGGGCAGATACACCACCTTACAATACTCATTTAGATAGTCAAACTTCCCTACCCAGTCACTACCGATGGCAAAAATGTCCACATCATACTTCTGGATGTCATCTATCTTTTGGCCCAGATAATCTTCTATGATAACTTCATCTGCATACCCAGTGGCTTTCACGGCCTCAACGCGTTCCAAAACATTGTTGCGTACGTTTAGTTTACCGCGGCCACGATCGAAGCTATCGCTGGTGACACCCACTATCAGGTAGTCGCCCAGTTCCTTTGCACGACGTAGCAGGTTGATATGTCCTTGATGCAAAAGGTCGTATGTTCCGTATGTTATAACTTTAGTCATACTCGAAGCTGCACACTATATATTAACGCTTACTTTTTCTTTAATCTATCGAGAACTCCTAACACCATCTTTCTTACTATTGTCTTTTCATTGTCATTAAGCCCTAAAAAATAGAATAAAGTTACTACGACAATCAAACTTGAAAAAGACACCACCAATAAACGAAATAATCCATAAGGCATAAGCCAATGAAGTAATAAAAGAATTACGGTTGCAATAACCATAACCCGCACTATTGGGTAAACCACTTTCTTTATATAATCCCAAATAGGCATCCCCACAAGACTCCGTACCACGAACAGGCCAACGGCATGAGCCAATAATTGACAAAACAATACAGATAAGAGCGCTAGGGAAGGTATTTGATATATTTTTAAAAGGAAATAAGCGAGAGGTATAGAACCTACTCTTAAAACACTCCCTAGAATCTGATAATTACGCATAATGCCAGTAGCATGAACTACTCCTGATGTCGCCCAATTAAGATTAGTAACTATCGACGTCAATAATACGATTATTGTAAAAACTGACGTATGATCAGGGACGTTATCTTCCAACCAGAGATGCAACAAGTAATCTATTTCTAATGAAGCGGGTATAGCCAAAACTAACACTATCCCACATGTAACCTTACTCACGCTATAGGTAAGATTCATCATTCGGCTTATATCTCCTTTCGCATATGATTGTGTTACCTGCGGACGTACTGGCATACTAATATTCGACACAAAGGATTGCACCGCACCGTTTACTTGTTGTGCCACTCCTCTTGCTGCATTGACAACAGGGCCAAAAAAGAAATTCAAGACTAAATTAATGCCTTGATCAGCCATCACGTTCGAAAAGGAGCCAAAAAGATTCCAGCCTGAAAATCCAAGCATAGATTTTAGCATTCCTTTATCGAAAACTGGTTTAAAATGTATTTCTTTAAAATTTAATTTACAGTATATAAAATAGATAACAATGTTGATTAAGCTAATTGAGGCCATAAGTAACCCATATAGGATTAGTCTATCACTTGATGCAATCATTATGAGGTAGGCGATCCCAAACTTTAGAACAGCATCTAAAACACTAACAATAGCATAGAAATCCATACGCTCATGTGCAGTGACAGCAGCTGAATAAGGAGCCTGCATTATGCCTAAAACAAACATTAGGACAGAAAACTGGAATATCCACTCTGCTGCTTCAAGTCTTTCTACTGGTATAACCATTTTGTTATGAAGATACCAGACACCTATTGCTTCTACTAGTACAACAATTATTAAAGCTAAAGCTCCTTGAATATATAGGGAAGAACAATACACTCTATTTGCGCCATCTTCTCCATTCTTTCCGTATTCATAATTAAAAAAACGCTGTATGCCATTGCTCATTGATGTATTGAGGAAACCGAACATCGCAACAAAACCACATACGACATTATAAACGCCATAATCTACTACGCCTAGCGCTTTCAATACGATACGAGTGGTAAATAGGTTAATTATTAGAACTATTACCATTCGTATACTAAGAAATAGTGTATTCTTAGCTATTCTTTTATTTGAGGAGGAATTATCTGGCATTTATATGTATTTCTTTCAAGAGTAAAGGGCAGCAGGCTTACCCATGTCTTCGAACTACACCTTCTTGGATTCTCTTATAATCGCTTATCTTGTTCGATTTCTTAATCCTTTTCAAAAAGAAATGGCACGCTGTTGTTGAAACAATTCATGTGGGAGTAGCTATTTCCTTCCCAATAATAAATGTACTCTTGTAGTTTGACTTGTCATGACTCTTTTCACACAGATATGACTTTATATTGCTGATGACGTCCTTGAGTCGGTGGAGGACAAAGTGCCAATTTATTATATTGCCCATTATTAATCAAGGCCATCAAATCTTGCTCGAACTTTGTCATATCATCTCGAATAAGACGTCTGTTTTCGGGTAGTAGGTTTCTGAGGACATCAACGGTACCAACTGTCTTATCAGCCAACCCTTCATTGAGCAGAGTTATAAACTCTTCAATCGTTTTTATTGGCCGTTCCAGTTCGGAGGAGATTTTCTCATCGTAGATATACAGGTTCTTAAGAATACCCTCAATTATCTCTAAAACGACTACTAGCGTCCTTCGTTCAGGAGTTTTAATCTCATGAATAGAATCATTTCCAAGGAATCTAACAGAGTGAAATCTATCTCGATCTGCCAAAGTAATGATTCCTGCCTTTTTCATATTGTTGATTTTTACCTCCAGGTTCTTGCCATTAATCTGTTTGTCAAGACAAATAGACTCAATAACGGCCCTAAAACCTGCTGCAGCCAACGTGTAACACTCTACATTTATAGCCTTAACTGTTTCCCTATATATTCTAAGCACATCTGAAGGGAAATCCCATGATGTTTCTATGGGTTTAAGTAGACCTTCTGGTTCTGGGTATGAAGCATGCTCAGAATACATCTCTTCCCTGCCATCACGATCATATCGAACATTTGATTCTTCACACGTTTCAACATCAAAAGAAACGTGTTCACAACCACAGCACTTAACCATCCTATAGGTTTGCCTCCAGAAGTATTCGTCATCATCACCTATATATAGATGCTCTGCCGACTTTCCTCACGCTCGGCATAGCTCAAACAAGCTTGGCATTGTACTCGCTTAACCGCAGCCTTTAAGGGGTTAAACCAGGTTGGGGATGCCGTTGAGTTCGTTCTGAATGTAGGTGAGGCTGGCTATTTTCTCCTTGGTCTCTTCCAGGTTGAGGC
>AUXO010171630.1_pt1 | contig 13093 bp, 13 predicted proteins | sample 768731 | NCBI WGS metagenome assembly AUXO01 (sample SAMN02715735, study PRJNA202380) | gut metagenome | biome: sheep rumen | host: Ovis aries | place: New Zealand: Palmerston North
ATCGGCAAGATGAAAGACGTTTCCCAAGGCCAAGGCCGAACAGTCCTCTTCGTGAGTCATAATATGGGTTCCATTCGCCAACTCTGTACCAGAGGTGTCGTGTTGGATAAGGGGAGTGTAATTTATGATGGAAATACATCTGACGCTATCGGTTTGTATATGCGAGAAAGGACACATGAAGGTGGCGTGGCGGATAAGATGATTATCAATAATCCGTTGGTGCAAATTGATAGCGTGATGTTGAATGGTAGTACAGGTAATCATATTTATGTCAGCCCCGAGCACAACTGGTTTGATATTCATATATCCGGTTCTTTGGATAAAGAGCAGAAATTGTCGCTCGAACTGATGCTCCGAGATCATGCAGGTGCTCCTTTGTTTTTCTTTAGTCCTCATCATAATGACTCTCCTTTGCTACCTAAGGGACCATTTGAATTGGATTATAGAATTACATTGCCAAACGGCTTGACAAAGGGACTTTATTATGGCGGTATGGAGATTGTTAACTCTATGACTTCATGTCATGTGAACTTGCATAGCTCGTTCATCGTTGAGTCTGAAGGTGTGACGATGCCGAGTGGCTATGTGATGGACAATAAATACGGATCGGTGATTTTGAATTAAATTCTGAAAAACATTAATATCACACAAATAAAATTACAAGTTATGGACGTGAAAGATGTTATTATTAAGATACAAGAGTTTGGACCGGTGAAAAATGCACAAATACGGTTGAATTCTTTTGTAATTTTTTCAGGTGCGTCTAGTGTTGGGAAAAGTTACCTTGCAATGCTTGTGCATTTTTTGTACCGTGTGTTGTTGGGCGATGAATTGATGGATTTTCTCCTGTCGCAAAAAATTAATGTGCAGGAGTTGTATAAGCAATACGAATCATCACCAGCGGAAAATAATAACTATTTTTTCCGCTGTAGTACGTCTGATTTTAAGAAATGGGTAGGAAAGCGTGCAATTGAATATATGCAGGCTACTTTAGGAAATTCGGATTTCAAGGGAAAAGTGGAAGTCATTTTCGAAGGTCTTCCTGATTTCTTTACTTTTGAACTGCGGAAGCAAACAGCATTAAGTGAAGATTCTCAAATTATAAAGAATTCTTTTAGAATTAGTTTGCAAGAATTAGATTCTTTTGGGGTATATTTAGATCATGATGTGAATCTCTATCCGTTTGCTTTCTTATTGTCAAGATATTTCCGAATGGTTTTCAATCTTCACCCCACTGATACGTTCTTTTTACCACCTTCGCGTGGTGCGGTTGTTGCATTGCCGGATACTGTTAGATATACTATGATGGAAGGTGTTGGGATGTATAAAGAATTCATCGAGGATATGTCTTATCTAAAAAATCGTATTGAACGATTTGTAGCTAGCGATACACCTAAAAAGCGCAAGCCTAATTTTCCTTTGATAGATGGAGTTATTTCTGTAAAAGATAATGAACTCTTTTTTGCTCCCAATTCAGGCAAAGAGAGTGCTCCGCTTCCTATATCAGCAGTTGCCTCTTCGATTAAGGAATTGGCTCCATTGGCAATAATGATGCAAAAGAGCGTTTTAGGACGTTATTCTATTTTGTTTGAAGAGCCGGAAGCCCATCTCCATCCGGAGCTTCAAATTAAGGCGGCTGATGTCTTGGCGCAAGCCTTGTTAAGTGGTGCACATATACAAATAACGACACATAGTGATTATTTGTTGAGGAGACTTAATGACTTGATGCGCTTGTATATACTTAAAGAATATAATGTTAAAAAGTACGAAAGTTTCTGCCGAAAATATAATTATCCCAAGGATTTAGTGATAAATCCAAATATGGTAAGTGCCTATTTCGTTAGCAAAAACGAGGATGGTTTTTCTGTAGTGGAACAGCAGGATGTAAGGAATGGAGTTCCATTCGATACGTTTGATACTGTGACGGATAAGCCTTTTTATAGTAGTTCTATATTATATGAATTAATAGATACAATTCGCTCGGATGAAAATAATTGAGGAATATAATGCATTCTTCCCTCGGGAGAAAGCAGTTAGAACCGCTGGTGCATGCACGATTGCAGAGCACGAGGATACGGTAAATCTAACCAGTAGTTTGAGAGAAGTTACTTATACAGGAGTAGATTCATATCTATTCCCACACTTATTACCTAAAAAACTATCGGGATCGTTTCAGAAATTAGGAATTGAAAAGGATTCTACTTATGGTGCATTGTTAAAAGATTGTGATGGTATTTTTTGTGTTGATAGAGAGGACGCTATTCATGTTTATTTTTGCGAACTGAAGTCTTCTTTTTCAACGCAAGAAATTATAAAGGCAAAAGACCAAATAATAGGTTCATATTTGAAAGTAAATAATTTATTACAATTGTTGCAGGGATATAGGAGCTCTAAATTCGTATTTCATGGTATAATTGTTTCCTATGAAGCAAATACGGAAAATTTAGCATATTTAAAAACCGTTACAAGACAAGATGAGCGATTTGTTTCTATGATATATAACGAGAGACAATATATGATGCCAACTCAGAAATTGGAGGTGTTTTATCAACCTATAGCATATAATGATATGTTGTTTCATTATATACCAGTGCCAGCAGGTCAATTAACATATTCCTTCCCTTTTGCAAGTTTGTAAAAAATCATGAAAATATTAATAATAAGAGCAGCTGGATTTATTGCCTCGAAGATTGCGGCGATGTTGGCGCAGCGAGGAGATGAGGTGATACAGAGTAAGTATGATTTCAATGTAAGTATGTCTTACTCAAATATTCTTTGCTAATCTAAAACTTTAAAATATTTAATTGAAATAGATATGTTCAAGAAGGTTAAAAGGTATCTTAAAGACCCATATTTCGCTTTGGGATGCGATATGATTCAGAAATGTCCGGATAGGATGTCAGATAGTTTTTTTTTAAAAACACGCTGGCAACTGGCGATGGGGTATAAATTGGATATGAAAAATCCGCAAACATTTAATGAGAAATTACAATGGCTTAAATTGTATGATCATAATCCGGTGTATGTAAAATTGGTTGATAAAATTGCAGTAAAAGAGTGGGTGTCAGAGAAGATAGGAACTCAATATGTAATACCGACGATTGCGGTGTATAACAATGCAGATGAAATTGATTTGGATAAATTGCCCAATCAGTTCGTGCTGAAATGCAATCACGATAGCGGAAGCGTTGTTTTGTGTAAGGATAGAGAGAATTTTAATTTTGAAGAAGCAAAAACTAAACTATCTGCCGCATTAAATGTTAATTACTATCGCTCAGAAAGAGAGTGGGCATATAAATATATTGAGCCCAAAATTATTGCAGAAAAGTATATGGAAGATGAAAATTCATCCGATTTACCTGATTATAAGTATTTTTGTTTTAATGGGAAAGTTGAAGCATTATTTATTGCAACAGAAAGGCAGAATTTAAGTACAGAAACTCGTTTCGATTTTTTTGACACTAATTTTAATCATATAGAAGTTACCAATTATCATCCTAATGCTGATGTTTTGCCATCAAAGCCCAAGAATTTTGAGAAAATGATTAAGTTGGCTGAGGTGTTATCTGAAGGATTCCCCGAAGTAAGGGTGGATTTTTATGAGGTGAATGGAAAAGTATATTTTGGAGAGATGACATTTTATCATTTTGCGGGAATATATCCCTTTAACCCTATCTCATTCGATAGGTATCTTGGTAATCAAATCATTCTACCAAAGAAAATAACCTATAGTCCTATTTGACAAAATCCGATAGGGCACGCTTTAATGAATTACTGATAGTATGAGGAATTTAGGAGTAGTTATAGCAACAATTAATCGTGATAGTTCTATAGATTTTTTACGATTTATAGGATTATGTATGGTTACAATTGTACATGTTAATGCACCGTATTCTGTTCAATTATTAGCATATTGCGGTGTCCCATTAATGGTTTTTGTATCAGGATTATGTGTAAATACATCAAAAGTGCAATTTTCATGGCATGTATTGTTGCATAGGTTAAAACGATTGTTAGTACCCCTTTGGTTTTTTCTAACTATATATTGGCTTGTATTTTATCGTATAGTAAATCCGAAATTTTACGAAGTAGTTCAAACATTTGCTATGCTAGGTGTAGCTCCATATGTGTGGATTATACGTGTATTTATTATATTAGCATGTTTAACTCCGGTGCTGGTAAAAATGCTGCGAATATATAATCAAAGAATTGTGGGGGGGTATTCGCCATTGTCGCTATTATCTTGCAAGAAATATTATGCTATATATATGCCCACTGCTCAATTCTTCATTATCCACTAATAAAGCTAATTATGCGTGATTATATCCTATATATCATACCATACGCCTTGATCTTTATGTCTGCTATTTACCTTAAAACTGCAGAATATAAGGTGCAGGTGAGAAGTTTAGTATTATATGCCATATTGTTAGCAATTGCTTGTCTTATTTTTCGATTTGTATCAAACGATTGGGAAAATACATATTGGCTTTTCCGATACAAATATCCTCCACGTTACATGTATACTTTATATGGTCTTTTTGGAGTGCAATTTATATACTTGTTCCGAAAATATTTTGAGCAATTAGGAAAGAATAGATTAGTGGTATGGATTAGTCGAAATAGTCTATGGATATATTTTTATCATATACCATGTGTCCAATTTATACCATTCCATCTAATCGATAATCATATAGAGCATGGTGGATTTGTTATAAGATGGATTGTCTGCATCACTATTGCATGTGTGTTAACCGCATTGCAGAATACACTTAATAACATAGTAGTCAAAAAATGGTACAAGTAAAAAATGATAGAGATTATGCCCCCAAAGCAGTATGTAGTATTTGTTGTAGTAGCGGGGAATTATGATAATATAATAGTTCCTGATGTTATAGATAACCGATTTGACTATATCCTATTCTCGGATACTAATAAAGAAGAGGATGTGGGAGTATGGCAAGTACGTCCTATCCCATATGAGACAGATAAACAATGGTTAAAGGGACGTTATCCACGATTCAATCCTGAGGACTTATTGCCGGAATACAAAGGGTGGTTATATGTAGATGGCAATGTGCATATCCTATCATCAGCTGTTTATGATAAATGTATTGAACTGGCGGAGCAGGGGGTAGAGTGGGCAAGTGTAAAGCATCAAGGAAGAACCGGATTGTTTCAAGAAATCAATGCTATTTTAGGATTAGGGTGGGTGCATGATTATGAGGTGATAGATTGGTATCAATATATGAAGCGTGATGGATATAACAGTGATAATGGAATATATGAAGATAATATTATATTCCGCTTGAACTGCGAGAATGTTCGTAAGGTAGATAATTACCTATGGCAGGCTATGGAGACATTTGCAGTAAGGCGTGATCAATTTATTTTGATGTGGGCGATGTGGAAAGTGCCGGAGATAAAGACAGCATATTTTTTGCCGGAAAATGAAAATGCTTGGCATAATGATGGGTGGTTTGATTGTGTAGCGCATAATCCCCATAAGAGGATATTAGATAAGTCACTTTGGGAGAAAATGCGCGATCGGTATGTGCGGATGTTCTATTCCAGTGGCGATTGGGAGATATATTATACGAAATGGTTTGATAAATTGATTAAATATCCCTTCCCGCATTTGGCAATGCATATTTGGACTGCCTATATGATGGTACGTTATGATTTAGCCTTTCTGATGAAACGATTTTGGAAGAAAATTGTTAAATGAAGATTAAAGAATAAAATATATGAAACTATTAATTATTGGAGGTGGAGCGATTGCAGATTGCAACCATATCCCCTCCGCAAAGAAAGAATTGGGCGTTGAGCATATTGTGCTTGCTGAACCCAATCAAGTGCAAGCCGAGAAATTAAAAACTAAACATGGTCTCATTAATGTAGTGAGTGACTATCATGATGCACTGTCGTCTGTTGACGCATGTATCATCTGCACGCCACCGCATATCCATAATGCGATACTGAAAGATTGTATAGCTGCCGGTAAACATGTGCTGTGTGAGAAACCACTTTCTCCTTCGAGCAAGGAAACGAAAGAAATCGTCAAAGATGCACCAAAAGAGTTAGTCCTTGGTATGTGTCATTCGTATCGTTTCTCTCCAAATCGTCAGGATGTGCGTAGAAAAATTGAAGAAGGCTTCTTTGGGGATAAGGTGTCTATCTGTATTCACGAAGGTGATCCCTCTAATTGGCCTACGGTCTCTGGGTATTGTTTCCGAAAAGAATTAGTACCGGGTGGAGCATTTTATGATAATGGAATTCATTCTGCTGATTTCCTTCTTTGGTGCTTAGGCTCTCCGGATTCTATTGAGTATAGTGATGACGCTATGGGTGGCTTGGAAAGTAATCTTACTTTAAAGATGCGGTTTGGGCAAGCTTCTGGTTTCATGCAGATTAGTCGTACCATCTCTCAATCGAACACTATTGTGGTTGAAGGAAACGGACATAAAGCTGTCTTAGAGGTATATGTTGGCGGAAAATATATGTTAGATGGTAGGGAAATCGCATGTACAGGCGATGGTATAAGCCAACTTCAAAATTTCCTCAATGCTATAGAAGGAAAAGGAAAGATAATGTGTCCAATAGAAGAAGGGATAAAGGTAATTGAATTGTTGGAGCAAAGTTATGCGCAACGCAAACCGAAACAAGTGATTCCGCAACCGATAGGCGACATGAATGGCAAGACAATCTTTGTAACCGGAGGTACCGGATTTATAGGTAGTGCTTTGGTAGAGCAATTGGTGTTACACGAGGGGGCGAAGGTAAAGGTCTTGATTCATCGGTGGGGATCGGCGGCATATGTAAGTCGATTTAATGTGGAGTATGTACAAGGAGATATTTACGACAAGGCATCTATGATAGAGGCCACAAAGGGATGTGACTATATTTTGCATCTGGCTATCACCGGAGATCCTACATGTGAAATTTCTGCTACGAATAGTGAAAAAGCTGTGGATGCATTGCTTACTGCAGCGAAGGAGAATAAGATCAAACATATTGTACAGATGAGTAGCGTGGTTGTGCATGGAGAAACGGTACCGGAGAACCTTACTGCAGACTCCCCGTTGATTTCATATGACGATGCATATGCCGCAGGAAAGATGGCAGCAGAGAAGCGATTCTGGGAGTTGATTGATGAATATAAATTACATGGCTCTATCATCCGTCCCACATATGTATGGGGACCATACTCTATGTGGTACACGATTGATATCCTGAACCAGATGAAGAAAGGCAAATTTGCTTGGGTCGAAAATGGAGAAGGTATCTGCAATGCCGTCTATGTGGGTAACGTAGTAGATATGTGCATCCGTTGTTGCACAGAACCGGATGCTGATCATCAGGCATTCATTGCAACGGATGGTGAACAGTTGACATGGCGCGAGTTTTACGGGCAGTACATGACGATGATCGGAAAACGCCCTGATGAGTTTCTTTCTGTTCCGTTGCATCCTGACGCTTGGCGGAAGATGCGTTTATCTATGCGCGATGGATTGGAAAAGCAGATGGCTGTTTTGATGAATAAATACGAAACAAAGAAAGCAACCTCTCCTAAATTGGCTCTATGGTTATATAAAGCCCCGCGTAAGGTTCTGCGTCATACACGTGACATTGTTATATGGCATATCGCAGAAAAAGATGCTATAGAAATGGCGATCTATAGCCAGAAAAAGCCGATTGACGTTACAAAGAATAGTGAAGTATTACATTTCATCCCGCGCTATAATGTAGAACAAGGAATGAACCACGTTCGTGTATGGCTAAAGCAAACGGATATGTATGATGCGTAAGAATCCGATAAATATTGTCTGCGCAACGGATGATAATTATGCTCCGTATTGCGGCATAATGCTGACTTCCGTCTTTGAAAATAATAAGGACAGAAATGTGCATGCATTTGTACTAGTTGATAAGCCCTTATCGGAAGATACTCTTCGTAAAATGGCTCAATTAGCACGCCAGTATGGTCAGGTCATAGAATATTGTCTGGTAGATAATAATATTTTCAAGAAGTACCCATTGCGTGGTTTTGGCGCAGAACGAGGGCAATGGTCGTTGGTGACATATTATCGCTTATTTGCAGAAGATTTATTGCCCAAAGACATAAACCATGTTCTCTACTTGGATTGCGACATTATTGTAGATGGCTCATTAGGCAAATTATTCGATATGGATTGGTTTGGCGTTGCCGCAGGTGTTGTAACAGATATGTCGTATAATAAAAAAGAATTCTATGAGCGCTTGCAATATGACGAGATAAAAGGTTATTTTAATGCCGGTGTTGTGTTAATTAATTTAGAATACTGGAGAGAGCACAGCATTGGTCTGCAATGTATGGAGTATTTGCAGAATCACTATGATCGAATTTGGAATAATGATCAAGATGTGCTTAATGTGGTATTGAAAGATATAAAAAAGACGCTGCCGGTTAGTTACAATTTCCAAGTGCAATTTTTGCAAACGTATTTTTATCCTACATATTCGGAACAAATGAAGAAAGATATACGCACTACGAATCATCCGATTATTATTCATTATGCAGCAGAGCTGAAACCTTGGATGGCATATTATTATTCGTATCCATTTTATGCCACATGGCAGAAATACAAGAAACTATCTCCATGGAAATATATGGCAGATCAATTGCCTAAGACGCGTAAGTTTGTGGCATGGGTGAAGCGCTATTTGATATGGCCGTTTGGAATTTGGCTTAAGAAACCGGAATTGATACATATATGATTAGATTATCTATCATAATACCTTTTTATAACGTTGAGCCGTATATAGGCCAATGTTTGGATAGCGTATATCAGCAAGATATTCCGGAGAAGGAGTATGAGGTGATATGCGTGAATGATGCGTCTCTGGATAACTCACGTGAGATAGTGAAGGAATATCAAAAGAAGCACAAGAACCTGATATTGGTAGAGCATGAGGTAAATAAAAAACTAGGCTCTGCACGTAATACCGGGTTAAAAGTCGCCCAAGGACAATACGTATGGCATATGGATTCAGATGATAGAATCGAGCCTAATTGTTTGAATTCTCTTTTGACTATATGCGAAACAAAGCAATTAGATGTATTAGAATTTGGTTTTATTGATTGGTACCCGGACAAGACAATCAGTTGCAGAGATTGGGAGCCTTCCCGAAAAGAAGGCATTATGACCGGACAGGAGTATATACATGCACATTTTCTACAACGTTTCGGACTGATTTGTCCGATTTGGCGTAGGGTTTATAGAAGAGAATTCTTGAATGTGAATAATATTGTCTCTCCACCAATCAATATGGGAGAGGATGAACCCTTTGCAATTCAAGTATTTGCAACTGCACAGAGGGTTGCTTTTGAACCACAAGATTGGTTCTTCCACCGAATTAATAGGGCATCTTTAGTAGGTGAAAAAAAACAATCATGGACTGCTCAGAAGTGGTATGAAGCCAGTATGGTATGTTCGTATTATCTGCATCAGGCATATCAGCGCGTAAAGCACATAATATCCAATGATATTCAAAAAGCAATAGTAGAAATGATTGTATATGATATCTCATATTTTGATACGTTTGAATCGCAGTTTAATGATGTTGCCAAAGAAGAATTTTGGAATATTTGTAGAATAAATGTAATACATAATTTGTTTGTATTCAGATATTTGTCACGAAAAAAAATGTTCACTTATATTCATAATATGTTTGTTAAATAAATGATTTAAAGCTTATGACAGTATATGCTATACATCCATGGATATCCAATGTGAATGAACTGCTTAAGTTTCTGCATGTGGAAGGTAAATTTGATTTGACATGGGATGCAGAATCTCCTGAGCTTCTTTTTGCATCAGAATGGATATATTTTAAGAAAGAATATTTCGAGCAATTCAAGTCTCTTATGGGAATTGCCAAGATTCGTGTCTTTATGGCATTTGAGGCTATGTCTCCGGACTGGAATCTGTTTGATTATGCGATAGGGTATGACAATCATTTGAATAATGGGGATAGGTTTATACGAATTATGTCTCCTTTCGATTTTTTTTATAGTTTTGTTTCTACACGTGAAAATTCCATAACAACGATGGAGCAGGCTCGGGAAGAATTATCCCACAAAAAAGGCTTTTGTAATTTCCTTTATTCGAACGCTTTTGCTCATCCTATGCGTGATCAATTGTTTTATGCAATTTCTGAGTATAAACCGGTAGATTCTTTAGGCAAGCATCTAAATAATGTGAGTATAAAAGGTACAGGTTTCGAAGGGCACTCTATGGAGTGTGTGCCGCTTAAAAGTAGATATAAATTCTCCATTGCATCTGAGAATGCCTCATATGCCGGATATACTTCAGAGAAGTTGCTTACGAGCCTGGAGGCACACACGGTACCGATCTACTTTGGGAATCCCGATATTTCAGAGGATATTAATCCGATGGCGTTTATCAATGCCAATGATTTTGAATCTTTAGATGAATTAGTGGCATATATACAAAAGGTAGATGAAGATGATGAATTGTGGTGTGAATATGTAGTTCAACCGTGGATGACAGAAATGCAAGCAGAATGCCATAAAACGCGTACAAATGATTATAATGCACACATTATCAATCTGTTAATTGGTTTTGGTAAATCTAGATTGCCACAAGGAACGCATGTGAACAATTATCGAAATGCCGTATTGTATAGGAACTACTGCATGGACGAATATCGCCCCACATGGAAGACCAAGATAAAGATGGTATTACGGAAAATGCATTTAATGAAATAAGAAATATGAAACTCATCTGTCATATAGAGGATATTATAACGAAGTTAAAAAGACGTTGGATAAAATTACGACTACAACCTATCAGCGTATTTGTGTTTCATCAAGTGAGTGATACATTTGATAAGACTATCATGTGGGATTGTGATTGGAACGGAATAGATTCCTTTAAAAAGAGAATACTGAAACTCAAGAAAGAATATTCGTTTATATCTCTACAGGATGCTCATCGTCATATATCTGAGGATTATATAAGGACGAAGAAATATGCAGTTCTTACAGCAGATGATGGATTTTTATCCATAAAAAACATATTACCTTGGTTGGCAGAACAACAAATACCAGTTACATTATTTCTCAATCCGGGTTATTTAACAGGTGATGAAAGACCGGGGAAGGGAGTGGATTCTATTTTGTCTAAAAAAGAAATCGAAGCCATTCTGGAGCAATGTAAACCATACATAACCATCGCCTCACATGGATGGACACATAAGTTTTGTACAGAAATGTCTAACGAGGAATTTGTGCTTGGGGTTAATAAGAGCGATGCATACTTTCAAAATGTACAAGAGTATATACCTTTTTATGCCTATCCATGTGGAAGACATAAGGAATTTCAAGATAGATATTTGCTTGAGCACAATATCGTTCCTGTATATTGTGATGGTGGAATTAATTATAATGATGGTAAAAGAATTCACCGAGAATGTATTGATGAAGGCTATTCTAAGGAATTATGAATACACCTATATTATTAATTACTTTTAATCGTCCAGAGCATACGAGACGAGTTCTTACAGAGATTCTGAAGCAAGAACCTCAATCTCTCTATGTTTGTCAAGATGGTGCGCGTGAGGGCAACGAGAACGATCGTATCAAATGCCAAGAAGTACGTGATGTTATTAATGAACTTACATCAGCTTACAGGGCGAGCCACGAGCACTTCGCACTTCACACATTGTTCCAAAAGAACAATTTAGGCTGTGGTCCTGGACCTGCTGCTGGTATTACCTGGTTCTTTGAGATTGTTGAACAAGGTATAATCATCGAAGATGATGCTATCCCGCATCCTGATTTCTTTGGCTATTGTGAGGAGTTACTTGAGAAATATAAGAATAATTCAGATGTTCGAGCAATTGGTTCCATGCATTTGGATAATTGTACTTATGGAGATGGATCATATTATTTTTCCATGATGAATCGCACGTTTTGTGCTTGGGCAACATGGAGGAGAGCTTGGCAGGATTGGGATTTATATCATCGGAATGTTTCGCTTAAACAGTTAAACCAATGTTTAAAATCCTATGGGTGCGATTTGCGAATGCGGGAGTATTGGTGTGAGCGTCTGGAAGAGATTCATAAAGATGCATATCATAATAGTAGTTGGGATCAGCAGTTTTGGATGTCTATTTGGTTACATCATGGCAAGGGAATAATGCCTAATGTCAACCTGTCTTCCAATATCGGTTTTGATATGGAAGGAACACATACCACTAATTCTTCTTCTGTAGCAGCGAATCGTGAATGTCAACCGATATTGCCATTGAAACATCCTACGGATCTGCGAATCCAAAAAGAGGCGGATATGCGTTTCCAACGAATTTACTTTGAGCCATGGAATTATGGCTATGAAGGTTTTAAACGTTTGCCATATCGGTTAAACAAACGCCTTAAAAGATTAGTGGGACACCAAGGAAGTTGGTTCAAGAAACATAGCACTACATAAATACATTCATTATAGTTTTTTCCGTTATGTTTGATTGTCCACCTCGGACAATAGCATAAAAAATAGAAATAATAGAACGTGACGATGGCTTCCTTAACATCTGACAATATTTTAGCGCGATACGCAATACCTGACTTATGCGGGAAGAATTTCTTTATTCCCGATTATCAACGTGGATATAGATGGGGAAGGGTGCAAGTTGAACAGCTATTGGAGGATTTGTGCCGTTTCTTTTACGGAAAGGAAAATCAAGGCGATTTCTATTGCTTGCAACCCGTTGTAGTGAAGGAACTATTAGCAGATGAGGTTCATACTCTGAATCTGCGTTCCAACCTTGACAACAATCGCTGGTACGAGGTGGTGGATGGACAGCAACGGCTAACCACTATTCGGATTCTCCTTGCCCTCTTCGCTTTGTTTGATGACGCATTCGAATTATCCTTCAATATCTACTATAGGACTCGTCCAGGATTAGGACAATTATTTTCAAGACTCAAACATCACATAGGAGATGATAAACATTACGATGTCAGTCTGGGCAATGAAGACAACTTAGATATTGATGCATGGCATATATGGCAAGCAGCTAATCTGATATT
>AUXO011694113.1_pt1 | contig 13093 bp, 18 predicted proteins | sample 768731 | NCBI WGS metagenome assembly AUXO01 (sample SAMN02715735, study PRJNA202380) | gut metagenome | biome: sheep rumen | host: Ovis aries | place: New Zealand: Palmerston North
TATAGAGAGGGAACATCAGGAGGTATAGAGTATAAAGAGGAAGACCCGGATTTTTTTTTTTTTACCGGATCGACAGGCCGTGAAACATTGTGTGAAACATTGTACAGGTTGCACAAAGATTGACAGTAAAGTTTGGATAGTTTACTTCTTGTATTGGTGTGGTAGAGTATGGTACTATTTAGACACCTGATAGACAGGTAGAAAGGTTAAGAGGTGATGATTATGAATACTGATGTAAAGAATATTGGTGTAAAGTTTGTAGACAAAATATGTAACGATGTAATTGATAGTAGTAGTAGGACTGATCTTGTTAATCAATTGGAAAATTGTGTTGATAAACAACTTAGAAAATATAACGACGTTTGGCCTGATGATGTACGCGATTATATAATATGTAGGTGTAAGATGTGGGTTGGGAAAATAGGAAAAATTCGTTAAGAGGTGAGTGATATGAAAATAAGTATAATAAGTATTGTGGAGGAAAGTGATATGAACATAAGTATGAAATGTATTAACAGAATATGCAATGACATTGTTGACGCTTATCCGTGTAATGACACAACAAGACGCACATGTACTGATCTTATTAAGTTTGCTAATTTCTATCTTGACCGGTATAACTGTGTATGGCCTGGCGAGATACGCGATATAATCATAAGAGGCGTATGTAGAAAGTTCCTCAGACAAATTTAAAGTAGTTATCTATGCAATATTTGCATTTCTGATCTTTAAATCTTACGTGTCCATCTTCATAGAGTTTACGTAATTGTCTAATTTCATAACCATTAAAGCCGGTTGCAAGCCTATAATCAGGAGTGTGATCGGCTTTAGTTAATGCTATCGTCTGACTCATTGTGTGCTGTCCAGGGGCGACGAAAAGACCGTCTTTGTACTGATATACGGTCATTTTGAAACCATCGAATACGAGGCAAAATAGAGCCTTTAAAGAGCCCTCTACGTTTTCGATAAAATTGTTGTCCTGATCTGCTTTGTTCTCATAAGCATAAGCACGTGTACGAGCGTCTGCGAGCTTATAACCTACGCTGTCTTTATACTCTTCTGCATTGGGAGCGTCTTCAGGAGCAAGTTGCTGAACGAGCCACTCTTCGCCCTTTGGAGATAATATCTTAGTATCCGTCCTGAGGTATTTATCAGCCCCGAGGGCGATGTATACCGGGTTATAATAGCTGTCGTTGTTACCTAAACAGAATATCTTAACAGCGTTTCTGTGGGCTATTCCTATACCTCTGTCAGCGGTCTCATAGAGCGACATAAGAGCCTTATACTCACGGATAATATCATTGCTTGTACCGAGATAAGATTCACCGGCAAAAGCAATGAACTCGTCATATACTATCCAGTCAAACATAGAGAGATTAGATCCCTTAAACTTCTGTTGCAGTGATAAAGGGATAACTCTTCCGGCAACGTGCTCTTCTCTTTGAGGTTCTATAAGGATCTCCTCTTCGGAGTCATCTACTATGATATCACTCTTATCTGAGATATAGTAGAAACCTCCCTTGCAAGTAACCTTAACACCGATATTATATTCTGCATTGATGATATCACAAGCGTTATCAAACCAGTCTTTACAGGTGAGATCAGTGGTATCTTTAGTACGTCTTACGTATATCCAGCCCTGACCGGTACGGTAATATTCACATATTAAAAAGATAGCTACACCGGTAGACTTACCTGTACTACGTTTACCGGTAATAGCCATAAGATGACGATTATAAGAGACTGCTTTTCGAGCTGAAAACCAGCCTCTTGTGAGCTTATCATAGTTTAGCTTTATCTTCATCATATCGGATAACCTACCTTTATTTGTATTGCCTCCGGACGGGAGACAAGCGTATGTGAAACACCGTTTGCACGTTCTGCATAGCCTGAAGATGTCTGACCGACTTCGTAACCTATTCTGACAAAATTAGAGGGCTGTAAATTCCATATAGGATTAGCAGTAAATCTGTCCTGAATATTTATCACGGCGTGTACTTCTGTATAATAGCGTTCATTATCCCAGGTACCGACATATCCGTCAAGTCTCCAAACAATGACTACTTCCAGTTCATTGTTAGTGTTGACGTTAATAACAACTGTATTTATTTGAGCTCTCCGAGGCGGAGTCGCCTGATAGATAAGCTCATAGGTGTTAGCGACTGAAATATTATCATGTCCGTAATTTACAAAGCCGGCTCCTGATGTACGCCAAAAAGATTCTTCGATAGGATCGTTAAGATACACATATCCATTCGTTAATCTTTTAACAATATTATTTGCTATAACCGTTAAGTCAGATCCGGAGTTATGAGCTCCCAACGGGAAATCATATAAGATCTGTCTCAAGTTAGCATTAGAACGGAAGACACCGCCACTTTGCCAGTGGCGGTTTAGTTTCCTTAATCCAGCTGTCAAGCTGTGTCCTTGCATACATAGTCTCCTTATAAGTAAGGTTTTATTAGCTCATACATCTTCCGGGCAAGCTCTTTTGACATATTGTCAGCAACAACCTGAGAAGCTGTCTGAACTGTAGTAGCTACCGGAGTAACATCTACACTCTGACCAAACTTGAATACGTCTGTATCAACGCGTCCTTTTATACCGGGAACATAACCGCTTGAAGAACTCTGCCATATATCCCAGCCGGAGCTCACCCATTTAGGCTGAGAACCGTAACGAGCCACCCAAAGACTGATGTAAGGATACTGACGGATAAGATCAAGATTCATTCTATCCTTGAAACCGGAGATATCAGATCCGTATATTCCTACGGGGCGATTGTACTTATCGTGGATAGTACCACAAAAGGTAAGCACTGCGGTAGTGATACCGACTTTATCCGTTGCCTGAGCTTCGATATCGCAATAAATAGGATAGTCAAGTTCTTTATCTCCGAGAGTTCTAATACAGTCTTCTGCATCTCTTACACCGTCTTCTACGGTATTAAAGTGTTTACCTGTAAACCAGTAAACACCTACCTTAATACCGTTAGCACGAGCCTGAGCGTAGTTGTATTCGAACTGTTTGTCTTTGTAAACGCCGTCATCACTTCCTCCGAGTTTGATGATCGCGTTTTTAATGCCGGACTTAGCTACTGACTCCCAGTCAATAACACCTTGCCAGCGTGATACGTCAATACCATTAAATTCGCTCATAGTTTATACCTCCCATTATGCTGACTCAAAGAACGACTCCAAGATGTAATATGTTCCGTTGATATTGAGATTAGTTCCCTGAGATACGTTAGCCGTGATCTTCATTATGTTAGTGCCGTTAGCCTGAAAAAGAAGATGTCCGACTTCTGATCCGGTAGCAGCGTCATAAATAGGGATTCTCGTTCCGGGAGACGGGAAGCCCGTTCCCTGACCGGATGTCTTAGTAAGAACTCCGGTGTAAATCTGTCCTGATGTAAGTGCCTGTTTAGCGACTACGGTCTGACCTATACCACCTACGCCGTATACAGATGTAGTTTTTCCGTACGGTGTCTGAGTGATGGTCTTAACACACATTCCTCCGAAACCTACATTAAGGGTAGAGGGAACTGACGGAAACGTAGATGTGATATGGTCATCGTCCATAGCATACATAGCCGTAAAGTAGTTAATAGGACTGTAGAGATCTACCGCCTGATTGTCTACGGTTATGGTACCTATTTTAGTAGATCCTATCTGACCGGATTCACCTGAGGGGATAGCGTCCTTTATATTCTGTGCAACGGATACACTTGAACCGCCTCCTCCGCCTGAAGAGGAAGCCCAGCCAAAGACATTTTCTCCGAGAGCTTTAAGAACCATTCCTACCTGATTGATATTAGGTAAAGGAACCGCGTTCTTATCAGCCCAGTAAGCCTGTCCATCACCGGAGCCGTACTTCTCAAGAACCTGACCGGGTTCGCCTCCTGAGGGGAGTGAACTTCCACTGCCTGAACCATCCTGTCCTTTAATGCCTGAAAAAGCAAAATTGAATACAGGAGCTTCGTCTGTTCCTGACTTAGTAACATTGACTGTAGCCTGACCTACAGTCTGATCTACGGTAGCCGTTGCGGATATCTGAGGAGTAACTCCGTCAGTACCATTGACACCGTTCTGACCATCTTCGCCGGGATCTCCTTTGTCGCCTTTATCGCCTTTGGCTCCCTGAGGGATACCAAAAGTAAAATCGAATACACCGTCAGTTTCTGTACCGACGTTTTCGATCTCTACTGTAGCGTTCGAACCGGGTAAAAGAGTATTGACGATAACCTGACCTACTTCGATAGTAGCGGTTACACCTCTTTTGATCAACTCAAAAAATGGATTTGTATTCTTAGGATTTCCACCTAAGTTGTAGCCCTGAGGGCTTAGAGGTTGCTTAGCCATAGTCTTCACCCTTTCTTATCGACAGTAATGTTAATTTTTTCACAATCTGCCTTTGTCATAATGCAAGTGATAGTAACCTTGCTTGCTGACGGAATGTCATTAGCAAGGATATACTGCTGAATCTTGTTAGCCATAACAGTTTTTTCGAGGTTATTCATAAGTCTCTGTGCCATAGTCTTAATCCTCCTGTTTAGCGTTCATCTCGTCCACAAGCCTGGAAACTGTTTCGCTGTTATGGTTAACAGCCTGTGTGAGGTCTGAAAGTTTGCTGATGGTAGCGTCAAGAGAAGTACGCTCCTTATCGTAGACGTACTTGAGAGCTCCTCCACAAAGAAGAAAACTCACGATGGGAAACCCGATAGTTGAAATAAGCTGTGCATAATCCATAATAAATATCCTCCTTTATTGTTAATTATATATCATATACACTTATAAAGCAAGTTTCAAGTTCATCTTTTAACCAGTCGAAAGCACGAGACTGTCTGATGTATTCCATAGCCTTTAACAAAGCCTCCTGAGGAGTAAGTCCGTCTCTTCCGGCGCTGATATACATAGTCTCAGTATTATCAGTTCCGGAGTTTGAACTTGCTTTAGAGTCGGATCCCTCTTCAGAATTACCCGTAGTACCGGCTACAACGTTATTACCGGTATGAGCGTCTGAAAGATTATTTGTAACGGTAGTATCCGTTGCGGATGTTCCTGAGCTATTATCCGAGTTACCGGTCTTATTTTCTTCCTGACCGGAAGCCGTATTCCAGTTCAGATTAGAGGGAAGACCAGCACTTCCGTAGGAAAGTCCAGCTGCGGGCAAAGCTCTCTGAAGAGTCTTTGTGTCGCTATCACTTGAGCCTGAACTACTCTGAGTAGAATCGCTGTCAGTAACTACGGTTCCGCTCTTTCTTATAGTATCATTGAAAGTAGTCTGATGATTATCGGTAGAGTTACCCTCTTTGGAGTAAGAACCGCTTTCAGAAGACGATCCCTCGTGAGTTCCCTCTACATTAGTCCAACTCTCGTGATAAGCCGATACGAGAGGATCAAACTCAGTGTACTCAATCCTGATAAGCTGATTATAACGACCTATGCTGTTTTTGAGTTTACGTCTGAAATAGCGATCAAAGTGAGTGTTATCACAAATACGACGATTATAGAACCAGTCGTCAATAGCCTGTATTGACGCTTCGTCAATGTCTATACCGTCGTACAGGTGAGTCTTATCAATTTCATCGAAAAGTTTATAATCACTCATTGTCTTCTACCTCCTGATTATCTTTATCGTCAGTATCCTGTTCAGTGGGATTTGTCTCCTGAGGATCAGCCTCTTTACGCTCTACGACTTTTATGTGAGTACCGAAAACCTTATTGACGATATCAAAATGCTCTTCGAGACATTCAAGAGTTTTCTGAGCCTGAATGAGTACGATATCATTGTTTGCGGTTATCTCAGCTGTAGTAAGCTCAGCTTTTTTATCCGGGTTACTGTTGCTGTTTACTCCACAAAGCTCATAGAACATATTGTAGTACCATTCGATAAGATCTGTAGCGTCCTTTAATGCTGTTGCATTAGTGTCAATAGGAAGCAGTTTAATCTTATCTACAGGGAAAACTCCTGAGTCTACGAGATACTCAAGATTTTCGTTTCTTGCCTTGAAGAACTCCTTTACGGAGTTTACTACAGACTGCTCAGCTACAACTATGAAAGGCTGTTTGATGTTAGATCTTACAACGTCCAGCGTTCTCATAGTGTCTGCAATGGCTGAAGCATAGTCTATGACGTGATTTATGAAAGGAAAACAGATGTAGTTTTCTCTTACGTACACGCCCTGATATCCCTTGCCGGCAACCTTGAAGAATGTCTTTCTAACAAAGTCGCTAAGCTCTCCGCCGGGAATATAAAGAGAGATCTTTTCATTGAAGCCCTGTCTTCCGTACACCCAGCCGTACTTAGGATTGCCATAGACATTAAAATCATCTGTAGGCATTCCGGGAAGTGATATAAGATTATCATTCTTATCGAAGAGCATACAGGAACCGTGCCACAAGAAACTTTCCTTTACGACACGCTTGTCGCAAGTCTCCGGGAGTCCCTCTATGTCATAACGCTGTAAAGCGTCCAGGATAAGCCTTGCAAGGGTATTCGTAAAGGTTATGTCGTTCTTTATTTTCGCAAGTTTCTTTTGAGATAAAGCTGTATTATCCCCTGTCCATATTGAAGCGTAATTCATAATCTTAGCCTCCTTAATTAGCCTGATTATAGTAACTGAAAGCGGGTTTCTTGTGCCATATACGTACACCACCCGAAAGAAGATCGCTGACCTGATCAGCAAGCCTCATAGAGCTCTTTATTCTTTGGTTAGTAGCACTCTTTACCACAACACCTGAAGCCTTGACATAATTGAAATTAGGTCTGTTGGTGAAATCCGAGGCGCGAAGTGTTCGAGTCCATCTATTTCCGTACATAGTGAGCATTCTATCCATTCTGACGATATCTAAGTCAGTAGGTCTTATCCTGTAACAGATACAACCGTTACCTACGAAATCACGCATAGTCTCATTTATAGGAAAAGTGATAGTAGGAGCAATTACGTGCTGTGAAATATTAAAGTCAATATCTCTTTTTACATTCTCCTGAGACTGTTTTAATATATCACGGTTATAGTGCCAAAAACCAGCACTTCTTGTAAGAGCGTCCGTTCCCTCTAAAGAAGCCGTGGGAGCACCTATTGTATTTACCGTTCCTTTTACCATAGCAAGAATATCTTTCAAAGGTCTTGTAAAAGAACTTCTATCGACCTGAAAGTTAAAATTGCTTATATCATCTTCCATACGGTAATTAAGGTTGTCAATAATGCTACCGCCCTTAGATGTATACACCTGAGGAGCTTCTGCCCATTGCATACCACGGATAGCATACCTCATAAACTCTTCTATGCTGTTCATACCGTCAGTGTTTCTGACATACCTAAAACGGTAATAAGGTCTGCCCGATGACCTGGGATCTGTTACTATACAAGGAGCCGGAAGAACTGATCCGGGGTGGAATAAATCTTCGGGCTTACATTCGATTTTTTCACCTGTTGCAAGGGATTGAATAGTATACTTATTAAGTTCTCCACAAAAGACTCTTTTATTTTTTACAATATAAGGATCTGCTCCATTAAAAACGGGATATTCAAAAACATACTGAGGATATACGTTTCTATGTGCTTCTGTTGACCACGCTATTTGTCTATCTTCCCATACACCCTCAAGTACTGAAAGTTTACCGCCTCCGGCACTACTTGCGTTCGTTACACATTTTCTCGGAAGTCTGTAAGAAGCTACTATTGCGTTAGTAAGCCCGAGTCCATTAGTAACCTCAAGTCCTTTTGAAGCGTCTGATCCTCCGGCTACATTAAAATATGCAGTACCGGGAGTTTTAAACTCCGTAGCGAGTCCATCTATCTTTATCTTTGTAAAATTGTCGTTTGCTCCGAGAAACTTAGGAACAGGAACGGAAACATCTTCTCCAGATGTCGTTATATATTTTATAGCGGAACCGGGTACGTCGTTTGCGTAGTCCTGACCCATAGAAACTAAGTCAAGCGCTGTCTCTACGATAATATAATCAGTAACGAAACTACCGCCAGAGCCGTTAGGTTCAGCGGTTCCGCCCTCGTAAACCTCTAAGGGTCTTGAGGGTACAAGTAAGGGATCCTCTTCTATAGGTATCTCATCAAAGCCGAGTGACGGACTAACGGATACTCTCTCAGTGATACCGTCAAGTATCTCAAGGTTAGATACTCCACCTATTGTGAGCAAGGGATCCTTTTCGAGATAAAGTTCTACAGTACCGGCGTCAAGGTTCTTATAACCGGTAACACGATAGAAGACGGGATAATTCACGTCCGTTGCAAGAACTATATAATCGAGATTAGAGGGCTCGTTCGGATCATTAAAAGAGTTCTGTCCGATGATACCTCCTCCTTTTAAAGGAACGTAGTCTCCCTGAAGAGTTATAGGAAGCGATGTAAGATCATCTATCTGAAATAAATCGAGATAGCCAAAATTAACGGTATATTCAGCGGAACTTGCTAAAAGAGCCGGGCTATCAGGAAAATTGTCTTTTGTAAAACCGGTGTTAAAATATCCGGTACATAATACTTGCATAGGAAAACCTCCTAAAAAAAATGACCGGAGCGAACAATCTATTGAAAGCTCGCCCCAGTCGTATGTTGGCGCGTCAGACACGCTTAGGGCGCGTCTCCCGTTCTCCCCGAGGTGGTGTCACCCATGCGATCCCCGAGGGATACCGCGTTTATTCTAACGCGTTACCATTAAAGGGAGAAAACCGACTGTCACGGGAGCCTTGAGGGGAGGCTGTTTGGTTTCCACTTGAAGATCAGGTTGAGGGCTTTGCGATGACTACAAGGTTGTAGAAGTAGTCAAAGTGTACGCCGGCGTTGATGACGTTGAAGAAGTAGTTGGTGTAGACACCTCTTGCATTGATAGGAGTAGGGATCATCTTTACTCCGTTCTGCATTGTGGTGAAGATAGCTCCACGCTGTACGATAACACCGAGAGCGTTCTCGTTGGTGTCTTCCCAAAGAACCTCTGTTACAGTCTGATTTGTGTCAGCTGTGGTTCCGCCGGTAGTAACATTGACGATCCACTTGCCGGAAGTAGCGTCATACCTTGCGGGCCCGTTTACAGTAGCAGTAGCGTCTACGTATGCAACCTGTTGTCCGAGGCTGTCATAAATAGGCTGTACGTATACAACGTTGTTATCTCCGTCAAGAACGTAAGGAAGAAGTCCGCCGTAGTTGAGTACGGGCTTTACGTCGATAGGAAGCGCAAGATCTTCCTTATTGAAAGCACCGACCATAAGACGGGTCTGAATTGCGGTGAGCAGCTCAGGTCTTACGAGAAGAACGAGATCTTCAGGATTGATAGCGGTCTCAAACTTTCCGGCATTGTAAGCGGAAGTTGCGGGCGCGAGAGTCATAGAAGAAACGGTGTTCTTAACGTTCTGAATGAACTCAAGAAGTTCAGCGTCAGTAACGCCAGCTTCAGTCCAGCTTGACATCTCAACGATCTGAGTATCCTGAAGAGGGAGGTCAGAGGAGTTCATACCGGCGGAGAGAGCTTCAAGCTCGTTTAAGTATCTCTGCTTAGAGTAAGAATTTTCCATCTGAGCCATGATCCCGGAAGTGATCTGATCCATACCGAACTCGGAAGTAAGGATCTGCTTAATCTGGAAATCCTGAAGAGTGAAGAAATTCTGAAAATCGAAATTCTGAGTAAAGAAACGCTCTCCAACGTTAGGCGTTCTGACGATGTAATGATCTACGCTCTGTCCGTCCTGAAGACCGTGGAACTTAGGATCAACGGACTTCATAGAACCGATAGCGATTCTCTGAGCGGTATTACCGAACTCGTCATCGTAGTTTTCTACGATACCGTAACCCTCTATAGGGTTCTTTACCGTTGCAACGGAAATCTTCTGAAGAATAATCTTCATAGAAACCTTGAACCACTCATTGACGATGGTGGGATCAAAGTCCTTGTTTGCTTCCCAGCCAGCGTCAAGGTTCTTAGCGGTAACATTCGCCGTAAAAGACTTGAACTGAGGAGAGAAAGCGCGGGCAAGTTTAAAGATCTCTGAGTTTTTTACTCCTGAAAAAATTGTCTTTGCCATAATTTTTACTCCTTTTCATCTTCGTGTGCGTTAATAAATGCTTCTATAGCTTCATCTCCCTCGAGGTCTTCCCACTCGTCAGGAGTATCGGCGTTAGATTCGTTTCCGGTTATCTGAAGAAAAAGCTTAGTGTTGGTGTCCTGAAGTCCTCTGATCTTCTCGTCTTTTGCTGAAATATCAGCGGTAAGACTTGCGATGACATCGGTATCAGCTTTAATCTCATTCAAAATGTCCTGAACCGCAACCGGAGCGGAGTCAGGATCTGTTACAAGAGCTGTGAGCTTCTTTTCATATTCTTCATAAGTCATAACTTTATTCCTCCAAATAAAAAGTAGACTTGTTTGTTACAAGTCTACTTTAACATACTTGTGAAATTTTTGTCAATACTTATTTGTGAAATTTTTATCAATACTTATTTTGCTTCTTTTAAAACTTTTGCCGGATAGTCCGACATCTCTATGTATTTTATCTTGTCGCTGTCTATCATTCCGGCTACTACAAATTTTATCGGACTTTCAATGATCTCTTCTCCTCTGTAGTATTTATGCGGTGTTTCTGACTTAAAGGAATAAACCTTTTGTCCTGAGTAATATCCGCAAGTGAATTTATCTTCAATCTTCCAGTCTCCCATATTAGTACTTATAGGAAGTTTAGGAATGTCGGTTCCTACAAGGTGGCAACTATCTGTATCAGAGTAAATAAAACGATCTTTGTTCTGCATAGCAGCTGTCATTGTGATTTTTCTTGCATAAGCGGTCATAGCACTTGCAACGGGTATATATGAACCGCGCCTATTCCATTCGTATTTTACTTTAAGAGTTTCTTCCTTATCATTGTAAACATAGTGGGTACTGTCAGTACCGGAGCCGAATTTTCCGCCTAAGTTATTCAGGAGCATTTTTGCGGTATGCTTTACTACTCCCGTAGATGTCTGTTTGATATCGTAGAGTTTTCTGATATAGTCTCCAAACAAGTATTCTCCTGATTCTCTTTGAAAAGCACAACCGCCGATATATTCAAGATAGTCAATGTTATAGCACTCTTTGAATAATTCCATATCAGTTTCGTTAAGTACTAAAACGACATTGTTGTCAACTTTCAGCGGAGTCTCATTCTGTTTATACCTAAAATCATTTTTGATCTTTATAAAAGGGAATTTATCCGGCTTTACTGAAAATCGTGTTCTTATGCAATAGAATAAATATCTATTTTTTCTGAACGTCTCATACTCTTTAGGATATTCGCCCTCCCATATAAGAGTAGGTTTACCTACCGGATAGTCAAAATTACACATACAGAACGGATATAAAGAATTGTCATCAAGTACTATCCCGGATTCTATTTCTTTTTCAGAATACTCAGGATTAAGATAGCACCATCCACCGGAATAGGAAGCACGGATCATATCTCCCACGTTTTTAATATACGGAAAAGACTTAGGAAGTTTTATATCATATATGCTATGAGGAAACTTGAAACTATAGTTATAGTTTATAGAGTCTCTGAATATCTTTAAAGTTGCTCCACCTATAGTACTACTCTCAGTCATTCCAAACGCTTGTAATTGCTCTATAGCCTCTTGCATACACTCCTGTACGGAGTCTTTTCCATAAGTCTCTTTGAGCTGTATACGGTTCCCGGCAACGATGTTACAAAAGTCTACAAGCGTTATAGATACCCTTGAATTTACTTTTATAAAGACTTTCATAACTTTCTTTTCTTTACAGATAAGATAAGTAAATTCGCCTTTAAGAGTTTTACCGTCTTTGTCGGTTTTATCCTTGTATCCTAACCGGATAAGTTCTTTAATAATATCTTCTATACAGTCTTTAAGTCCGTATACGTATCCGTATATGCTATCTTTACTTATAAGTAACTCTTCTACCAATGAGATAGAAAAATTGTCTATATAGATTATCTGTCGTTTTGCTTTTTCCATATAGCTTTTATTCCCTCTAACTTTACAAAACCGAAGCGGTCAAGTATCATAGTATCACTAAAACCGTTGTTTTGATGGATGTCTTCTCCCGTGATATACCAGTCGCTCCATTCCCATTTAGCGTAAGTGGGATCATTTTTCCACCTGAGAAGAGCTTTGGCATATCTTACAACTCCGCCTGATCTAAACGTATCAAGATAACTACGTATTCCGTTTTCAAGATCTTCATTAAGTCCAAGCCATCCACCCTTTTGTTCACTCCATCCGGTATGTCTGAGATAGTCTTTATATGATTCCCAAACCTGAGTTTCGAATAATTCTACTACGAGATCACTTGCGTAAATTTTAGTTTCTCTCAGCGTTTCAAAACCTTTAAAAGATCCTTTTGTAATAAAGTCTGTTAATTGCTTTACATCATTTATTCCGGAATATTCAAGCAAGCTACGCCAAATATCACTCGTTTTCCAGTATCTCTTTAACTCAGATAATAGAGTTTTTTGTATTGCCGTTAATACTACCGCCTGTATTGCCATAATCAAAATCTCCTTATGCTCTCATAGAATATCTCTTCACAGTCATCTGCTGTCATATCTTCTGAAGCGTATTTACGAGCACAGAACCAGGCACAGTCTACTAAGTTCATTCCGGTACTCTCCTGAGTAAGATCATTTATACCGCGTTCTTGTGCTTCTGTAACTCTACTCCAAAAATAATCACTTGCTATTTCGCAAATTCTATCACGTGTTAACATATCAAGCCCTCCTATTATGCAACTACTCCCCATATAAAGTCAATCTCATCAGATCTTAAATGATATTTACGCGTAAACTCTTCAACGGCGTTATGCTCATTTACATCTATGTTATATAGTTCGTAATAAGCGCGCCTATATTCCTTATATTCCTTTGCTATCTCTAATAGGATAGCTTCATCTATCATTTGTCTCATTACTCTTCTCCTCCGGATGTTCACGATCCCACTTTTCTTTAAGTTCAGGACACTGTCTCCAAAATGCGTCACCAGGATTCATACCGCCTAAATACTGAAGATAACAAATTTCAAAATCATTCATAATCATCACCTCTTAACCTTTCTACCTGTCTATCAGGTGTCTAA
>AUXO014628796.1_pt1 | contig 13093 bp, 15 predicted proteins | sample 768731 | NCBI WGS metagenome assembly AUXO01 (sample SAMN02715735, study PRJNA202380) | gut metagenome | biome: sheep rumen | host: Ovis aries | place: New Zealand: Palmerston North
AAGATGGTGCGCTCACCGTCCTGAATCCATTGTCCCATGGAGTGAAGGTCGGTAGTGAAATCTACGCTTGCGGGGAAGATACCCTTGTGGTCCTTACCCTCGCTCTCGCCGTAGAGCTGCTTCCACCATTCGCTCATGAAGTGCAGTTTGGGCTGGTAGTTCACCATAATCTCAATCTTCTTGCCAGCCTGATACAGACCGTTGCGAACGGCAGCATACTGGGCTGCGGGATTCTCCTCGAAAGCAACGTCCTGACCGCAGGCTTTCTCCATATCCTGTGCACCGGCCACCAGTTGCTTGATATCGAATCCTGCAACGGCGATAGGCAGCAGACCTACCGGAGTGAGCACAGAGAAACGTCCGCCCACATTGTCGGGAATGATAAAGCTCTTGTAGCCTTCCTTGTCAGCACAGGTACGGGCAGCACCACGCTTGGCATCGGTCACGGCCACGATAACCTTCTTGGCGAATTCCTTGCCGCACTGGTCCTCGCATTGCTTCTTCAGCAGACGGAAGGTCAGGGCAGTCTCGGTGGTGGTTCCACTCTTCGAGATATTGATGACACCGAATTTCTTACCCTTCAGGTAGTCGGTCAGTTCGGCCAGATAGTCCTCGCCGATGTTGTTTCCGGCAAACAGGATGGTGGGATTGCTCTTATCGCCCACGAGCCACTGGAACGAATTGCTCAGCGCCTCAATCACGGCCTTTGCTCCGAGATAGCTTCCGCCGATACCGGCTACCACCACGGCCTCACAGTTTTCGCGGAGTACCTGGGCAGAAGCCTCTACCTCAGAGAGGAATTCAGGCGTGATGCTTGACGGCAGATGAAGCCATCCTAAAAAGTCGTTACCTGGGCAAGTGCCCTCTTCCAAAGCCTTCTGAGCGGCTTTCACCTGTGGTTCAAAAGCCTTTACGGCCCCTGCCTCTAAAAAGCAAGCAGCCTTTGTGATGTCAAGTTTGATGTTGCTCATAATTAAAAGTAGTTGTTATTAATTCTGTGATTTGTTTGCAAAGATAATAAAATAATAAAAGACTGCAAATAAAACCTTGCAATTTTTTAATGGGCTTAAAAGATTTGCAAGAAATTGGCACGTGAATAGTCCCGTTGCCTTCATTTCTTTGTAAGATACAGAATAACAGTAGCTTATGGCTGAAGGCGCGCCTTCATATGCCTTCATACCGCTTTCAGAGAGCCTAAAAGCATCTTTCTGCAAAAAAGATTATCTTTACATGCGGTTTTAATGATGAATCGGAAGTGAATTGATGATGTATTGCTTATCGATTCCTAATAAATTGACACTCTATACATTATCTATTTCATACCAATCTATTATCAATTTCTCAATTCCCTCTATGAAACCGGATGAAGGCGCGCCTTCAGCCGTAATCCGTTTTCAGTCAATATTTTACGCGAATATGAAGGCATGAAGGCCTTTTTGTCGGCCAGTTATATTGAGGTAACTGTCTTTATGTAGTTAACAGAAGTTTTTACTTTAACATTTTTTTTATGGATAAGGTTGTTTTTCTATGAGAAAATAACTATATTTGTAGTTGTAAGTTTGAAATGAAGACCACGACTATCTTTTTTTTCTAAATGAAAAATAGTTGCCTGTTTTTTTGAATTTTTACCTGAACTTTACTATATTATATACGTAACATTTATAGATGATAGTTATGGAAGACGAAAAAGAATTAACGAGAGAAGAAATGTGGCAGAAACGCCGCGAAGCACGCCTGGCAGCCAAAGCACTGCAGCGTAAATTGAAGACGATAACTGACCCTGTTGAACGCAAACAGGTGGCCAGGCAAATGAACGATTTGTTCAGCGAAGCATGCATCTGGTTTAACAAGGTAAAACGTAGCAATGAATGGGAACGTTGCGTAGAGCGTGAATTCATTCTTTTGGAATCAGGCATGGAAAATGACTGAACAATTAATTCAACAATATAGATAAAACAGACATAGAAGGAATATGAATAATTACGAAAAACCAATTGTATATTTCGACATGGATAATGTCCTTGTTGATTTCCAGTCAGGGATTGATAAGATTTCTGCTGAAGTGAAGGCCCAGTATGAGTGCGATGCCAAAGGCAAACCCCATTATGATGACATACCGGGGATTTTCTCTAAGATGGAACCTTTGGACGGTGCAATAGAGGCAGTAAAGAAAATCTCGGCAGAGTATGAAGTCTTCATTCTCACGACAGCTTCTTGGAACAACCCGTCGGCATGGTCGGACAAACTGGAATGGGTGCAGAAATACTTCCCCAAGGAATTCCACAAAAGATTGATTATCTCTCACCACAAAGACCTGTTGAAAGGAAGCTACCTGATAGACGACCGAGGGGACAAAGGTCAGTCCGAATTTGAGGGACAGTGGATTGAATTCGGCAGCAGGGAATTTCCCGACTGGCCAACGGTGACCGATTACCTTCTCAACGACGCGAAGAAACTGAAGGAAGCACATGAACATAGTTTTGAGAACAAACCGGAACTGATGAAGAGTAAGGTCTGCGGATGTTTCAACTGCCTGGCAACATTCAATCCTAAGGAAATCGTGGACTTCATTGATGACGGACAAACAGCATTATGCCCCGAATGCGGTGTAGATTCTGTTATCGGAGATGCTTCCGGATACCCTGTAACGAATGAGTTTTTGAATAAGATGTGCAGGTACTGGTTCTGAAGTGTTCGTAAAATGAGAATGAAAAAGTTTTATTTCCCGCTTGCGGTATATGACATATACATTCGTGGCGAAGAAGAAAAACTCAATGGCGTCAGGAAAGTCGTAAACGAACTGGCCAGATATGGTGGTGTTGTTGACTCATGCTATGAAAAGTTGTATATCCCGCTGAAATATATGATGATGCTTCTAATCGGTTCAGATAATCATTCCGGTTATGTGGTTTCCATGAATACTGATGATTCCAAATGTGTTGTCCTACACACTGAAACGGAAGAACCGCAGTCTATCTGCAATGCGTTCAAGGATTGTTTCAGCGACATAGAGATTGATTTCAAAAAGGCGGTTAAGGAAAACGGATCCTGAAAACAAGAATTAAAGGTGTAATTTTTAATCTAAATGAACAATGAGACTTGTACATCCTTTACCCCAAAAAGTAATATTACTGACGAAGTTGACAGATGCAAAAGGGAACAAACTGTGGGCTGTAGGTGACACAGTTTACTACATCGCTGATCGTACGACCTATGCCATAAGAAAGAGTATTTTGAAGGAAATCCGCCAGCGTGGGGAACTGTTTATATATGAAATAAAACTAAAACTGGAAAATGGGAAAACGCTCAAATACGAAAATTCTTTTTCTACGAAGGAAGAGGCTGTCGGTCATGCCATCGCGCTGTTAGAGAAGAGTATCGCAGAAAGGAAAAATATATAGAGGAAGAGGAACAAAGAATGAGGAAGGAAGAAAGACTCCTTAATGTGCTGATGAAGCATCGGCAGAAGTAACCACACGCGCTTTGCAATGCATTGCATAAGACTCATTGGCGTGTTAGCCGGAATTATGAAATTGAATGAACATGAAAGAGACAGATTTAGAGCGTTTCATCCAAGAGGCTACGAATAAAGCAAAATCCAGAGACCTGGATTTCAAGCACAAATTGGCAATCTGCGGAAAGGTTTATGCTAACATTGCCTCGTTCGCCTTGCTAACACCATCGGTAAATGACAAAAATGCAATCGACGATTTCACTCGGAAATTAGCAGACTGCACAGTTAAGGCAGTTCCTGTGCAGGACATGAATGGTCAGCGAAAACTCGCTTGTTGCTTATTTAATGAAAAGTTTGAGTCAGTTGCAAAGTTCGCTGGCCGGTTAGGCCTGCCTGACTTGTTTTTCTGTCATACCTCAGAAGAGGGCCTTGTCTGTGAGTTCTGGAGAAAGGAACAAGCTGACAGACCATATGATCAGACACTAAATCCCTATTTGTTAATCTCGAAAACAATCACGTGGGAGCAGGACTGCAATGCTTCTAATGCCTGCACGGCCATTGCCGATAACTTCAGATACGTTGTTGACATCTCTGTGTTTGACCGTGTAAACGAAGAGTTGGAAGCAGGTATTCAGCGAGTCATCAAGAAATTCAACCGTTTAGCTCCACAGGATGTTCTTCCTTTCGCATTTAATCATGTCGGAAAGTTTCCTGCAACCTGTAAGAAAATCCTAATTGGGAGTGGATTAAACTAAATCTTTAATATCATTTTTAATCACGTCCTCCAAAATGTGCAGATTCGGTTTGTTGGTATAGATGTTCCATCCATACCTGCCCTCACAATAAATTGACTCTGTGCCGTTGGTGCCATCATTCATATCTTTTATGGAAAACTTGATTTCGCCTTCCGCACCACAAAATTTTTCATAAAAAGAATAACTGATGATTCTGATTTCGAAATGCCGTTCAACGAAGGTGTGATTTACTCTCTTTGTGATTTTGTTTGCCATAATTGTTGTTCTTTTACCGTATTCGGAGCAGTTATTTTAGTATACCTTCTTCCATGAGTAATTTATAGAATTTTGTTTCGTATGCCTTTTCCTTAAATTTGGGGAGGACGGTCTTTTCCCACCATTGTTTTGCCTGTTTTTTCTTGCCGTTCTTTATGTATATCCTCCCTTTCACTTCATTAGGGTAGATTTCGTCAGGACAGAGAGACAAAGTCTTGTCAATCAAATCGAGGGCTTCGTTTTTTCTTCCAAGAATAGACAGACAAAGTGCTTTGCCGGCCGATGGAATATGTTCAAATTGATTCATTTCTTTTGTAGAATGATACGAGTCAATCGCAATATCAAAAAAGTCAATCGCTTCTTCATACCGGCCGGCTTTGAAAGCCTTATTTCCTATGTTCTCATTAATAGAGCCGAATGCGCCATAGGGAAGGTTCTTCTTGGCAGCTTTATAATCTGCTTTGAATGCTGATATATGTTGTGAATTCTTAATTGCCATTGCATAACTGCTTTGAACTGCCATTTGTGTTGAATGCAACCACAATTGATATGAACTGCTGATCATTTCCTTTTTATCGTATTCAATGGCATTTTTATTTACGTCATGTGCTTGGGCAACTGCTTTCTTAAAATGCTGGTATGCCTCTTCAGGTTGACTCAGGTATTTGTCATTACCGGCTTTATATTCCGAATTGGCCTGTTCAAAAGCGGTGTTCATTTGCTGGAGCGTTCTTTCTCGTTTGGCATTCTCTTCATCTGCAATATCTTTCTTTATTGGTTTAGATCCATTTAATCCTTTTATTTTTGCAATTCTATATAATAAAACGTTGTCGAATTCTGGTTCTATCCAAAAACTATATTCCGAGGTATAAATACCAGTTATTCCATTCTTCACAATTAAATTAAACAATTCTTGTTTAGAAACGCCTACCGCCTTGGCCATACTATCGAAAGATACTTGGATAGTTAGGCTATGCATAAATTTCCAGGGAGACAAAAAGTCACTTTCGCCTCCTGGGTCATTTCCACCAACTATAAAATCGTGCTTTTTTACATCATAACGTTTACTGGAGGTTTGTATCACAAGTCTTTTACTGCTATGTTTACAATTGGTTGTTACTTTACATTTGTATTCTTTACCTCCAATGGTAAAATAGAGAAATGACGAATGATTTCCTGTTTTGCAGCCCAACGAATTCAAATATGGGTCTGCAGGTTTTTTTGCACTGCCTTCTTTCCACACATCACCTGTATTTGAATAGAATTCTGTCGCATATTGAACATCATTATACGTTTTTACAACTATTCCTTGATTAGTGATGGTAAGCGTTGTGCTACCTGTCGGGCGATTTCTCATTCCTTCTACCTTAAATGGTTTTGAGAAATCATATTTATCATAGTCATATCCCACATCCAGTCCTGATCCCCATGCAAAATAGGTGCAGTCTCCATTAGGCTTCTCTGTGAATTTTTCGGATTTTTTGTAATCCAAATAATATGGGGTTTTGCTGTTCTTGACATGATAGTTTCCGTTTTTATACTCATTGATGGCTGCAAAAGCTTTTGCGATAATATTGCCAGAATAATCTTCCGATACTTGTGCTTCTGTATCGTTAGGCACCATTAAGAAAGTACCCAATAAAGCGGTAAATAAAACATTTCTTCTCATACTTTTTTGTTTTAATTATTGCGATTTATAAGTGTTTTTTTATTTTAGTCGGCCTATGACGAGCGTTTTATCCTTTCATCATTCATTTAACCATTTTTCTATTTCATCAAGATTAATATCACATACTTTTCCCTTTTTATAGTCTGCGTTAATCCAATGGTCAAAGAATTTGGGATCTTCACCATCACAAACAATATGTCCCCAAGCCTTCCTTCTATTAGAATTGAAATTAATACTGACAATTCTCGATTTCATACATCCATAATTGATTCTACAAATCATAGGATCTTCGCTCTTTTCGCCCTTTTCATTGATTACACACATAGCTTCTATCGTAATCACGTTGCTAGGGTTAAAACCCTCTCCCCGAAAGCCGTCTCGTTCTACAGCTGCAATAAGGTTAATAACCTCTTTTGTGGTCATTTCTTCAAAATGTAGTTTCATATATTTCAGTATTTCATTACTAGTACCAAAGCTCAGAGTTACTATTCATATTGGGGTGAAACAATTATAGAAGTACCAATGCAGCACTAAGAGTAAAGAAGATGATGATTGGCCAAAGGATGGCTTGTAACAGACTACCACATCCCGATTCGCCACCTTCAAAAATCAATTCAAAAACAGCACCAATACCCCTAAGTATCCATCCAAGATTTCCCAACCCACGAAATGCATATCTATTAGCAAGATGGAATCAATAATATATATTATTTCTATAATTTGTAACAAATAAGTTCCATATGATGAATCAGAGTATAAAAAACATCCCCCACTTATTTGTGGAGTATGATATTTCTATAGTACACCGAGGACCGCCACGGTTTACACCTTTTATATCAATTGTGTAGCTATTGGTTTTGTTGAGACAATACTTTGCATTTTTTGTATATGATTCTACTAATAATCCGGAATTAATCATAAAGATTATATTGCTTCTTTCCATTTGCCAAAATATTCAACTCATTTCCAGTAATGAAAAAATTGTTTTGCAAGATAACTTGTCCTTTATTACTGTTAACAGGCTGTAAAAAGTCTTGCAAGCTGTAGTAAGGCCAATTTGCATTGTTTTCTAATGGCCTGACAGCTTGTGGGAGAGTTATGGTCTTTTCCAAGTCAAAAACAAATAGCCTTTTGGGATTGTGGTCGCTAGAACTATATCCACAACCGTTCTTATAATCGAGTATTCTTTGGGTAATACCATTGAATCCTTTCATGTTCTCCAAAACACTAATTTGTGAGGCGTCATTAAGGTCTACACCTTCAACTATTTCTTTTAACTTATACAATGTGTCCATAACGCCACCTTTACCTTTGAACGCGATATAAAGAGTTTTACGTTGGTGCGCATATCTCCTTCCTGCGATAGGACACTCATAAACACCAGATTTCAATATTGCTGATAATGAACGTCCTGCAGGAATAGATAGTATTTCGTCTTCAAAATAATTCATAGTTCCTTGAATTGACATTATATATTTGACATAGTTGTATGCCATGTCATCTTCCTTTTTTATAGAATAATTATACAAGCCAGAAATGAATTGACTCCATGTAATTGATTTTATTCCATTTTGTATAGCCAAAGAAGTGTCACGAGTTAGGGTGACACGTGTCTGCCTTTTGAAACCTTTAAAATGATTAAAGTTTGCATAATTCTTTAGTTGTATGACGGCTTTATTTGTGGCATGTAATGCGTTAACATTTTTTGCTTCAATAAGCAAAGCTTCTAATGGACTATTGTTATGGTAAAATCTTACTAGAATGTCAAATCTTTTTTTGTTAATATTCCTAGGTTCACAATCTATAACATACTTGTCATATTGTTTTACAGATAAGCCTATAAGTTTCAGAAAAACGTTTAATGAACCCTCTGAATTAGCAAATAGCGATCCAAGACTTTTGGTCTGGTCAGGTTCTAATATACCAATCAGATCAAAAATACTACAATTGGCTTTATCGTATAACCGGAATTCCATAAATATGATTACCTTAAAGCATAAACGACAAGGCCATTATTTTTGGTAAAAAGCCGCCGCCAGCCTCCAACGCATGGATGTGTGTTTCACTACAGGTTCTTATCAAGTCACTATTTGTTAAGCATACTCTCATAATAGTCGAGTTGACGTTGGAAATCAGAGTCTCCTCGCAGGCTGCGTCCTTTCATTAGGACTTGATTAAACTTAGAACGCCACACCTCTGCTGTCTTATTTTCTTCAATAATGTCAGTCCCTCTTTTGACACACACATAAAAAATGCCATAGGCTGCCATGCCGCCAAACATGGCACCCGTCCCTAGACCATCACCACTTTTATCCATGCCAACATAACAAATGATAAGAACGATAATAAAAATGATTATGCTAACAGGAACAGCTATTTTTATTCTTCCTTTGGTTGTTCCCCATATCCCTCCTTTTTGTTTTGAATTAGGTGCTGACAAAGCTAAAAAATCAACAATGTCTTCTTTCGTATTTGGAACAGGGAATAATGTAATGATATCTCTTACTTGTTTATTTCTTTCTAGCTTTTCTTCTTTAAATCCATCACTTTCAGGATCTCTATTTTCCATCGGAGCCATTATTATCTTATCGATTTTTTCTGATAAAAGATGAACAGATGAAGTTTGAGCTTGCTTTGTAAATTCATATCCACATTCGCATTTCAGCGTTAATGGAGGCATTTGTTTACCACAATTTGGACAGGTCCGTCCGAAAGCTTCCTTCTTCTCTTTCTCATACTTTTCATAAAGAGAGTTTTTTCTTTCATTCAACTCTCTCTGCCGCTTTTGTAACAGCGAATTGATGTATATTTCCAACTCTGTGAGGTCAACGCCTTCTGCTTGAGCACGCTTTACAAGGGCTGCTTTCTCATAATCTTCAAGAATACCATCTTCAAGGGTAGCCTGAATAAGATTTTCTAATTCTTTTGAAAACATAACTCTATTTTTTATATGGGTTAATACTCAATTTTTTTTGTTGTTCTAAACGTTTCTTATGCTTACAATGCTTCTGGCAACTCCAAGATGTAATACGAGCAAACAGACTGTCACTACCACATACCAAGGCATCTTCACCCCAAAGTTTGCAAAACAAAAATTTGTAATCAGCATGACAATAAACATCAGACCGCTCCATACTTTTAGGCTTACGCCAACTTTTGTATTTTCAAGCTTGCATGCCATAGCTGTACCCAATGTAAGGACAACAGAAACGGCAGTGCCCAAAGCCACATATAGGTCTAAGTCGGTATGTTCGTTGAGAGCGACATCATATGCTAACCAAGCCAGTACGGCTGCCACCATCAGCGACAACAACGCGGAAAACCAAGAAATCTTCATACGTTCAAAGGTGGAGGGGTTAATGCAACAATTTTCAATATGGCAGGTATTTGTTCTATAGGTTGCCACGAAACCATACCGGGCATCCATGCCAATGAATCCTTGTTCACTTGTTTTTGCACAATGAGGCGAGATAGTTCACTATCGTTCAGCGGTCCTACCTGCTGTCCTTCGATAGCCACATAATACAATTGAGGCACTGGCTTAGGCATTGATTGGATGGAACCAGGTACATGCATCTGCTGCATGTACTGGTTCATCATTCCAACCATTTGTTGAGCCATCCCCATTCCTAGACCGAATTCAACGAGACGGTCGATAGAAAAGAAACTTTGATTATCCATATTGCCTCTTGGTTATTTAAACATATTTTTTTTGCACCATTTCTTGAACCATTGGCATTCTTCATCTTCCACATATCCTCCATTTGTTAATCTTTCTTTTATGTCAGATGCCGTTCCAGACCATATTTTATATAATTCGAAATCATAATAGAAAGAGTCTTGATGAGCATCACCAGATAATTCACGAATATTATGAGGTCTAACCAACATAAAGAAATTTCCTCGTAAATTCCACCAATGCTTCTTTTTATAGACGGCATAACAAATGTCATTTATTCCTCCTGCGAACGCCTTGTCTTTGGATGTTTTCTTTTTTTCTTCATCATCATTTAATATATAAATAGATCCAATCCATCCTATTTTTTTAGAATCAATAGTTAAGGTGTTTCTTTTTGAGGTGAAAAGAGCTCCCAACAAATTCCCGTGATAGGATGATTTAAATGTTTCCCCACTAAATTTTATAATTCCTCTTTTATTAAGAGTTTCTACTATTTCTTTCACATCAGAAGATGAATAAGGTCTTTTGGGTGTGATATTCTGCTCTCCGTAAATTTTAACTTTACGTGTAAACAAATTATACCATTTTTTGTCTGCACTAATGTAATTTATCTTACTATAGGGTAAATATACATTGTCATTTGTTTTAAATGTTTTCTGGCTGAAACTAACACCTTCTTCACCTAAACCTATATTTGATTTGGTAAACCATAGTGAAGGATGGATTAATTGACTTAGAGTAAAACGGTCTTGGTATGATTTGTTATTATCACCTCCGAATTTTGCACCATTTTCTACAATGTATTTTTCAAATTTTTTTATGTCTGCGCTTTCAACTCCTTCTATTTTTATATGTTCATTTGCACCAGTAATCAGTTCCCTCTTTTTGCTCCATGGTAAAATAGAACTTTTTTTTGTGAAATAGAATTTTATATCCTTCGTGGATATTCCTTTATGGTCTATTTCGTCTTTTCCGTATTCTATAACATAATCAGGACCCATGTAAACATTGCCACTAGATAGAACAATAGATTTAGTTGAGCAACACTTAGCATCCATAGATTTCAAAACATTTATGAATTCATTTATTTTGTCTTTATTTACATAAAAAGCACGCATGTCAAAATAATATGAATTCTGTGTAGAATCTGTCTTTTTATTTAGTTTAGCAAAACGTATTTTCTTATTTCTTGATAGTCCCATATAGGGAGTTTTCATCATACAAGCTTCTATATGATTAAGTTCGTATGTATCCAGATTTTTTCCATTTCTAGAAAGAACAGCTTTTTCACTATCAATTTCTAATTGATATGTTGGCAAAAAACCACGCCATCCTAACCCCTTAATGTCGTTAACAATAGGACAAAAATGAAAATGTTTTGTCCTAAACATTGTTTTGTTTGATGATTCCATATTTCCGATTGTTTAAAATATTTTTATATGTTTACTAAATAGTTGTAATCACATTGTTGGTGGAGGTGGAGGAGTTCCTGGTGTGGGAGGAGCAAACAAACTATTCAGTTCTTGTACATTACCCGCAAATTCCCAGTTCTGCATACCTTGTTTCCATACGTATGTCTGACGAGTGAGTTGCCCGCTCAGAGCCATTTGTGCCATCTGCTGCATGTTAAAAGGACCAGCCTGCTGGCCGTTTACACTGATATGATATTGCACATTGGGCATGGGTGGTGGTGTGTTCATTCCTCTCTGTGCCTGCTGGCCCATATTCTGCATCATACCGGCCATTTGCTGACCCAAGGCTCCTCCCATCATCATGCCCGTCATCATTCCGGCTGGATTCATGCCTTCGCCGTCAGAGCCCATATCCATGTTGCCTATTTGTCCAAGACTCTGTGCGCCGGTCTTCAACACCTCTGTCTGTTGGTCGAGCGAATGAGCCCCTATGAAGTTGGTTTCTGTCTGCAGGCGTTGTGCTCGTTGCATCTCCTCACGCTGGATGCGCATGGTTTCGGCCATGTTTTCCTTATTCAGTGCCTGGGTATCTTTCAGGTTCTGTATGTTCACGTCTGTCTGGGCATTCATCGTCCTCTCCGTATTGCCAGCAGTCAGTTGACGCAGTTCTCCATAGTATGGACTCTCTTTGTCAATCTCCATGGCTGAAATATCCAGCGCTTTCAGGTTTACCCCAAAGTCGTTTTCTATGCGCTGTTTCAGATAATTCTCTACTTTATTATTAATGTTAAGGATCTGACGCTCCATCTGTACGACAGGAATGCCCATCTCTTGCGGCACGTTCATCACTACGCCCTTTACATACTTCTGAAGGGCTGCTCTTATTTGTTTTAAGAACAGGTCATGGTCGAAATTAATAAGACGATTTAGCTTGATAAAACCACGATAGTCGGTTATATTGAATGTGATGGTACCTCTTACAGCCATGGGTACGCCATGGTCGGGCAGGCGCGGGTCAAACACATCAAAATAGGGAACTGAGAACCGCAGTTGGTTGTTGCCTTGTAGATTGATGAAATAGACCTCTGCCTGAAATGGAGAGTTTCCACCGAAAGCCAATCCGACGATACTGCCCAGCACCGGAAAGTTTGCTGTCTTGATAATATCGTCGTACGGACCTTCAATAAAGTCCTGCATGGCTCCACTGCTGCCTTTATAGACAAATACAGCCACCTCGCCATCTTTCACCCTCAGGCTACTGCCATATCGAATGCTGTTTTCTCTACTCGTGGAGTTTACAGCCTGCCCTTCAGGTCGCCATTTCCAGACCATATATTCTTGTTCGTCGCAGCGGATGACATTCATCATTCCGCCGCTTTTGCCTTTACTAAATAGTCCCATAGTAATATTTTAAAAGTTAATAGTTTATTTTAATATGTTCCTCAATTCTCATACCTAACACAAAGTGTGAGCCGTATTTTTTCATTATTTCTTGCTGTTCGGGTACACAGGAATCTCCACCCCTGCGTTTCATTACCTTCTGCAGGTGCAAAGATACAATGAAAGGTTGAAACGGGATTGGTCCAAATCAGTCCAAATCATTGGTCCAATTGGTTCAAATTACATTTTTAGGCGGTTTTAGGGGCGAAAAAACACAAAAACCGCGAAAACATCTTGATGGAATAAATACTTTCGCAGGATATTATTGGTATGAGTGATAATCTTTAACATAAACAAAAATCTTCATAAATCTAACACAAATCTTTCCCTTTAGTTTTATTACATGGCAATAAAGAACTTTTCTATCCAACTTCTATTTCAACCCTGCTTTATAGCCGCCCCTTATCAAGGGGCTCAAAATGTCCATAG
>AUXO011192530.1_pt1 | contig 13091 bp, 1 predicted proteins | sample 768731 | NCBI WGS metagenome assembly AUXO01 (sample SAMN02715735, study PRJNA202380) | gut metagenome | biome: sheep rumen | host: Ovis aries | place: New Zealand: Palmerston North
CGACCTCCGAAGCAAGACGCTCTTTGCTGACCGGCTTCAGCAGATATCCGGAAGCATGGACTGCAAATGCGTCTACAGCATATTCCGAATAGCCTGTCAGGAAAATGATCGCGGTATCGGGATGCTGTTCCTTGATCCTCGTGGCGAGTGTAATGCCGTCTATGTCCGGCATATTGATATCCAGCATAACGATATCGGCCGGATTGTCTTTCAGATAGTCGAGAGCATCATGGGCGTTATCAAACCCTTTTACATCCGGCTTCTGCGGCAATTCTTTGCACATTGAAACTGTCAGTCCTAGGACCAGCATTTCATCATCAACACAAACGATCTTCATATAAGAAGTATCTCCAAACCAATAAGATTATATCGCAATCTGTTGGATCTTTATTGGCGGATTAGTCTTTGTTCCCGGCTTGGATTCTTTGCAGCAATCTTCTTTTAAATACCCAAAACAACGGACTATCCCCACATCCGCCAATCAACTAATGATAAACTAACATAGTCTGTCCAACAAATGTCCAACAAACCAGTGAACTTTTTCCATGATACAGCGAATTTTTTTGTTTTACTACACTTTATTTTGTATTATTTTAGCACAATTACTACACGCGTCAAATTTTTCTCCTCCGCAGCGAGAATGCGGCGAAAATGCCGAGACTGAGGAGGGCCAGACCGAGGAGACGGAAGGCGAAGGTGCCGGGGCCGCCGGTATGCGGAAGAGCGGCACCGGGTTCATTTCCAACGTTAATCGTGTAATTATCCACTTTTAACATATCCGTTTGCAGCACTTCCTGTCCATCAGATGTGATGATATAAACTTTGAGCCCGTTTCCTTCTGCCTTTACATGGAATCTCGGATTCATTGCAGTTCTTATGTATCCCTCAGGACAGATTGTCTCAACCAGCTGATAATATCCTTCCGCTAAGCCGGTAAAGGAGAACACACCTGACGTTGTATTATGACTGTCTTCTATCGCACTCTCGCTCCAGTCCTTATCCTTGATTCTGTAATCAGACGCCGTATATTTCTCCAGAACAAAAGTCGCACCGGGGAGCGTATCCGAAGACATGTTGTTCACATTGTCTTTGGTTACTTTCCTTACTGTGATATCTACTGCAGCCAGCTTCGTCTTCTTATTCTTCACGACGACCTGATGCGATTGATCCGACGTCATCGTCTTCGGATCAGCAGTATTTGCTTTTCCATCGATCGTATATACGATCGCAAAATTCTCGTATCCCTCTACAGCTGTCTCACTGACTTCGTAAATCACGCCCCGATCTACATTAGCTACCTGAATACATTCATCCGGATAGATCTCCGCGGTAAATTCTCCGCCGGAAATGGCGTAGCGTCGGCTCCGGTTTTGATCCTTATTATTTTGGACTTCCCGGGCAGAAAGCTGTCCATCACCGTAATCTCTCTCATTTTCTTTTCGCATAGAACCATAGAGGATTCGGTAACCACCATTGTCTGCTGATACCGCATACGGAGTTCCCTGCTGTGCATCTCCTTCCGGTGGATTCATCATGCGGACCTTGATACCGAACTTCGTTTGATCTGTGGTGATCCTGGTCTTTTCGTCTTTCTCGTAAACCTCCTTATAAATCCGGATACCACCTTTCAACTGGTTTTCCGCAGTCATGTTCATGGTATTGCCGCTTGCTTCCGCCATGGATACGACAGTCTTCTTATCCACAGAAAAGCTGACATCGCACAGCTTACCATCAACAACCATCGGATGGAATTTTTCTTCCTTCAGTTCAAAGCGGTAGTCACTCTCACCAACTTCTTTAAATTCATAATCACGGCCGCTTTCAAGGATATGATATGTGACTGTTTTCCCGCTGCCGTCTTTGAAGGTCGCGGTCGGATATCCCTCTACGTTGAGCTTGGATTTCTCAGCTGCTTCCGTACTTACCATCAAACCCGCCGAAATGTGATGAACCGCTTCCTCACTCGTCGGCTTTCCGGTAGTCGGATCCTTGACATATTCCGGCCAGATCCATTCATTGCCGTCAGGAACGCTGATCGGCTGCGGCGCGGAAATTGTGATGCCGTCGATATACTTGACATTATTCTTGTCCAGTTCCAGATTTACAACGTGATCCTTAATATCCGCAAGCTGCGTCTTGTCAATCACAGCCTTCCATTTTTTCTGAATCTTCACCGTGGTATCAGTCAGAGGCATCGGGTCGACATGCTTCTCCATCGGAATATTCTTGTATTCATTCGGCGTAGGCGTAACAGGCCCGTCATTGATCTGCTTGGCTGTCTTGCCCTTCGCAGATTCGTGTGTGTTCGTTTTTACTTTATAAACACCGCCGACATATTCGACCTGAGAAGCCTCCACATCGTTGAGTTCACTGAACTTGCGAAGTCCATTGTTCAGGTCCGCTGCAAGATCGTACGCTTCCTGGCTCGGCCATACGATAAAGCTGACGGAATACGTTCCGCCCTCCAGAAGAATATCTTCATGGCCCAAATTCCAGGTAACTTCCTTTTGCTTATAAGTGATTCCTCCTTCGGATACTGTCTCTGTTTCTACATAACTCGCCTTCGGGTTCCCCAGTTTCGCAAGCATTTCATCAGTGACATCCTTACCGGTCTTATCGGTCACTTTATACATAAAGTTCTGCGCCGTTCCGCTGACCAGGGTGGAAGAAGTCAGACTGGTAATACCGTCTTGTATGACAACATCCGTGTAACCTACTCTGGCTGTAATCATTGTGATCAGATCATCAAAAAGTCCCTTCAGATTATTCGGATCATTTACGTCGTAATATTCATCTCTCGGCACGAGATTCTGCATCTTATCCGCTTCTCCAAAGATGCCGAAAGCATATAAGATTTTATCAGCGTCCTGTATCTTCTGCGCTTCCCGATTAGCAGCCTCAAGATTTAAGCCATAGGGTTCATCGGTGGTTCCGTCTCCGTGCGTTCCGGAGACATAACTGCCATCTGTATCATCCGGATCCCCGGCGATAGAACTGGTACGCTTGGTAGGATTACCATCCGATAAGAATATGATATAGGTGGGGTCATCATCTCCGAAGTTAATACCATTAGCGGCTTTCAGTGCAGCCTCCCAGTTGGTCGCTCCTACCGGATCGGCAACATCCTTTCCTGGTGCTTCACAGGCTTCCACCCATCCCTCATATGTGTCATAATCTGCGGTCGGATTTTGTGTTTGAAGCAGTTCAGTTGCATACTCGACAAATGCAAGCTGTACTGTTTCTTCGCCTGCTTCTTCTCCCGGCTTATTGTTTTCCAAAAGCCCCTTGCCAAGGTCTTTCACAATTTTCTTGGTCGTGGTCATCCGGGTTCCTGCATTCTCATCCGGCACCCAGAAGCCCCACTCGCTCTTGTATTCCACCCAGTCGCGAAGATTCCGGTCATAGATATAATAATCCCAGCCTTGCTGTGTCGGCCCTTTATATACCTGATCCCAGTTTTCTCCTTCATTATTGATTCGGCCAAATACAGGGTCAGCCCAGCGACTTACTTCTCTGTAACCCAGAGCACGGTTCATACTGTTGGAGCTGTCATAGACTACAACCACATTGGCACGGTTCCTGCTTCTGTTTTTATACTGTGGAATGTCCACGCTCAGTGTCAGCGTGTAGGTACCATCATTGTTGGGTGTCAGAACCTTTTTCGATTTTGCTTCCGGAAGCTTGTCTGCTTCCAGATCGATTGGATCGGGTTCGGGCTCCGGTGTGCGGTTCGTGATCTCAATATTCCCATCCTCTTGTAACGGGCTTTCTTCAGTGCCGTCTGCACTGGTATAGGAAGTAGTTGTATACTTATCCGCACCGGTTGTTCCGGTCTCTACAATAAAATATTTGTAGGGATTCCCTTCCAGATCTGTCTTGGGGAGATCCTCAAACGTCTTTTTCCAGGTCTCTCCCTGATCTGCATCTGCCGGCAGGGTGAAAGCGGCAACCGTAACCGTTTCCTCTCCATTAGTGGATGCAGAGGTTCCTCTGGTGGCGGACATGGACGGAGGCGTGACAAAATCACCCGAATTCTTATTCAGTTTCAGGATAATCTCGTTATTTGCATTTGCATGTTCTGTATTGACAGAATAGGTGACCGGGGTGCTGGAGGATGAGGTTTCGGTCCAACTATCGTGTGTATAATACGTCCAAGGCCCCCATTGATCGTTATGTCCTTTAGAAATATATACCGTTGTAGTAGACAAATCCAGTGTCCCCTTGTTCTCACCTATCGTGATACCAGCATTACCTGTAACATCTCGCTTCTCTCCATCATAATCAGAGTTCCCAGGGGCGCTCGTTTTTATCTTATACCCATCAATCTGAATCTTATCCCCATCTCCAAGATTTTCCTCGCTTGCAATAGCATTCTCATTCGCATACTGCAGAACAACCTTTACCTTCTTCGGCTGTTTCTTCTGGATTCTCTTAAGTTCAAAAGATGCGGCAGCTCCTTCCGGCGGCGTCGTATTGCCGTTGTCATCCCATTTCTTTTCGAAAGAAATATCCATCGGCTCCGGCTTCTCGTTCGCAATCTGCATACCGGTTCTGTTCCCGTCGGCATCCTCGCCGCTAATAGAATACTTAACGACAGTAGTATCATTTTCCTTCGTAAGAGTAATAGGCACCGCTCGCACATCCGTATTCAGTTTGTACTCCGGCGGAGCAGCAATCTCCTTCAGGACATAATTACCCAAGGGCACGTTTTTAAACCGGACATGCCCCTGCGCATCGGACGTCTCTATAAAAGGTGTTTTTACACCCTTTTTATTATTCGGATTGGCTGTATCTGCCGCATACCAATAGGCCGGCACAAGTTTTTTAACAGTCTCCCCGCCTTCAATCACTTCCTCTTCCTTGAAAAGCTGGAACTGTGCGCCTGCAAGCCCCTTCCAGGTGTTCTCTTTATCGACTTTATCAAGTTCCACATCCGTGTAATGTGTCAGATTGAACTTGATCTTGCAGTTCGAATCACATCCTCCTCTTTCAAGATAAAATACTTTAAGCGTATGCTGTTTTCCGTCAAACAATTTGTTCCAGTCGGAATTATTGAAATTGTTCTGCCCTTCGCCGGCGACCGTTACTGATCGATTTGTAAAATCAATCTGCCCGTCGATCGGCTGATGAATACCTCCGATATCCATGCACAGTTTTCCGTCAATGAAGACCCACATGTCGTCATCACCGTTAAACTCGAACACAATCTCATTCCCGTTTTCATCAACGATCGCCTGTCCGGCGTTCGCATTCGGGAAGGAGAAGGTAAGACTCATGGAAAGACCGAAATGGTGATTTAACCCTTTATCCCAGTTGACGAACTTATCATGATCCGGATCCCATTCATGGAATGGGAAGAATCCGATGGCTCTGCCATTGTCACCCACTTGCACCGGCCTGTTGCCATCGTACTGTCCAGGCTTAAACTGACTTTCAACTTCTCCCTTACTCCACTGATGGTAAGTTCCTCCATACACTTCGAAGATCTTTGTGTTCGGATTCAGCCAGGCATAGTTTTTACCGCTGTCGTAATAATAATATCCCTTATCATCTTTCTGGAACAGGCCGTCTACTCCCATATAGGCCTTAACATCATTATTATAATTGCTGTCCGTAAATAAGTAGTCCAGACTTTGATTCCCGTCTCCATTTAATTTGGGATAACCTCCGGAGAGCTGAGATTGCACAATCTTCAGGCCTGGCTTATATTCGGTATATTTGTTTTTGTCCCAGACAACATCTGCTCTGGCACGGTCATCATTGCCATACCAGTCTGTATTAATTCCACTTCCCCAGAACTTCAGCTTCTTATCCTTGTTTACTCCGGCATTCTTGAATGTCTGATCATAAGGCTGCCGCATCAGATTGAACTGATTGAAATAATCATCCAGCGTATCCTTCAGATCATAGTCAAACATATTCATGGTTACGCCGATGCTTGCATTGGGTACAGTCGTTACAGTGGCCGGGTGAGACCCTGCGGGCTTAGGACGGATCTCAATGTCCTTCCATCCTACCTTGATCCAACCTGTACTGGTTGCCCGAATAACAACACCTTTAGCATAATTATGCCCGCTGATGTTATAACGATCCTCCCAAGAGGTTTCCGTAGCATGATTATTTAACTGATAAGAAATGTTGTTCTGCTGCGAGTATAAGTTGATTGTGTCTCCCACATAAATGACCGAAGGTAAACCTTCAATGGTATAATTCTCTCCTTTTTCAGTGCTTCCTGTAACAATATAGTCAGAGAAAGATTCCGTCTCGAATTTTAAGACAACGTTTCCATCCTGTATCTCAGGAGTCTCTGAAAGCGCCATGACCTCTGCGTCATTTTCGCCTAAATGCACGACATCAAATGTCTGAACATTATTCCCACTTTCGTTATCGTAGATTGCTCCGTTATAGAATGCGAATGCCGATTGTGCTTCTCCGATTTCTGCTTTCTTTTCCTCCGCTTCTGCTTCCGTTTCTGTAAACAGATCTTCAACCAGCCTTATTTCAACTGACACTTCGCTGTCTGGAGCCGGCTCAATTGTTTTCCCTTCAAATACGATTGAAATATCAAAATCCATCGTATGTGCAGACAAGCCTTTTGCTGATTCTGCTCGCAGTGCATTTTCAGCTGTTCTGCAATTATTCTGATACTCCTTGTCTTCCGGGAGAATCTCTTCAACTTTCAATTCGGCGCCATCCGGGATCTTAGCATCACTTCCATATGTCACAGTAATCTCATATGTATTGCCTGAAGCCGTAATCACCGATTTTTTAAGCTGCGCATCTGTAACACGGATCGTGAACTTTTCACCATCCGACATTGTTACAGTAAGCGTCTCTTCACTATCAAACGGCTGCAGACTGATGATGGTCCAGTCACCGGCACCCACCTTCTGCGCATTAATCTTTGCGATTTGCGTTTCCGTCAGCTCCGCACTGTACTCACATTCCAGGCTGCGGTTTTCCTTGATCTGTCCAATCGTTGCAGCTGTTGTAACCTTGCTTACATCAACAAGTGCGGGACTGCTGAATTCCACAGAATCCACATCTGCAACGAACTTCTTTGCCGCATCACTCGCCGTAACAGAGAGTATACCATTGGCATCCTGTACTTCTGCGGCATCTATTTTCATATCATTTTTATCAGCGTTCGTATCTCCAGCTATTCCTAACACTTCTACCAGATCAGTCAGGCTTACAAAACCGCCTCCCGGGAAACTAAACTGGTATACTTTACCGTTCACGGAGTACGCAAAATCCACAGTATAAACAACTCCATACACAGAGAAGCCTTCCGCTTCGAAACTCACCTCATCACCATCGACATCAGCTTCCACCGCTGTCGGCTCATCTTCGCCAAAATGTACGATCTGAGGATCTTCATTTTCAGGCGTGTCCTTGTTCAGATCGGCCAGCTCGATCTTCACATCGACTGCAGCCTGCGGCTGGACTTCATTTCCTTCACTGTCAACGATCGTGATATCGAAGAATCGCGCATAAACAACATTTCCCTCGTTGACATCAAGTGCTTTTTCTGTATCGGAAATATAACCTTCGTAGTCGGAGGTTTCCTGCAGGATCTCTTCTACTTCCAAAGCTGCATCTACAGGTACGCCTGCGTCCGGCGTACAAGTGACTTTGATGGTATAGTCGTCTCCTTCCGCTGTCAGAGTGCCGTTGAAGAATGCCTCTTCGGATTCAGCCGTTTCTTCCGCGGTATCAGTTGTTTCGTCTGTCTCTTCCGTCTCATTGTTTACATCGGCGATACCGGCTGTTTCAAGGGAGGATTTGTTTTCACTGTCCTCTGTATTCTCTTCAGATTCCTTCGTGTCATCCGCAGTATTGTCTTTTTCATCTGTTGGAGCGGGATTTGTTTCCGGGTTTACAAAACAATCCTCCGAGTGAACGTGCTCGTCCTTCCCGCATGTCAGCTCTTTTTCTTCTTCATAGCAATCATCCGTATGCTTATGTCCGGGAGTCTCCTGCTTTCCGCAGGTGAGGACGCGCTCGGTCTCGTAACACGCATCGGTATGCTTGTGATCTTCGTTCTCCTCCAGATCACATACGAGAACTTTCTCTTCGGAATAGCATTTGTCGGAATGGGTATGGCCATCAGATTCTTCCTGACCGCAGACAAGATGTTCGCTCGTGGTATAGCATTCGTCCGTATGTTCATGCTCTTCCATGCCGCAGTAAGTTTTGCGCTCCATCGTTATAGCTGGCATGATCAGCTGATAAGTGACGCAAAAAACAACGATCATGCTTGCCGCAAGCAGGATTTTTTTGAGTTTCAGAAGGGTGGTCAGGTTTTTGATGAATTTCATATCTGTTTCTCCGGTGATTCTCAGTGGTAATGGAATCAGATTTATTGACAAATTCTTTCAAATAGATTTTAGATTTGCACTAAAATAGCGGCTTGTAGTCTCAACAGCCGCCGCTCATGTTTAACGATTTTAATGTTAGCATTTGTAGTCCAACAAATGTCCAACAAAATAGTCTATTTATGTAGATAGTCCAGCAGTCAGGAATTTGCTTTCTGTTTCTTTTAAATCGCCATAGCTTTTCAAATTCAAGCATTGCTTTCACAATATATTGTGATAAAAAAACAAAACTGCCGCCCTGCAATGCCCGATCATAATGCGGGCACTGCAGAGTGACAGTTCTTCAATTAGATTATTCGGTTATGCTGATGCTCTTCCATCCCGCAATATGTCTTATGCTCCATCGTGATCGCAGGAAGAATAAGAGAATACGTTGTAGCAAATACCACAATGACTGCTGCCGTAAACAGCAGTGTTCTGAGCTTCATCATTTTGTTGATTTTCGAAAAATATTCATTATTAACACTCTTCTATGGGTTGGAATCAATCTTCAGATTCCTGACAAACGTACTATAGCTATATTGAGTCTTCCCGTTGCACAGCAAAAGATGCGCGTAGTCCAACTAATCCTGTAAAATAATAAATATGTCTGTCCAACAAATGTCCAACAACGTAGAAAAAAAGTGGGACAAGAGAGCTGTCTCCTGTCCCACAGTGCATCATTTTTTTATCTTTATTATCCGGAATGGTTAAGCTGCTCAGGTCATACCCGTAAAAGCATCCCCTCTGATCTCTGTTACCGTATACGTCTTCCCGTCACAGGTAATGGTTTCCGAGATCGTTATCGATCCTGTCATTTCCTTGTCACATCTCCAGATATATTCTAATTAATCGTTCATGATACATTGTATCTGAATCAAATGAAATTATTCGAATTAATCGCCGTCACGACCTCAATTTCAAATCAAAACTGCCATCCTGCGTTCCGGCCCTGAGGCCAGGATCTGCAGAATGGCAGTCGTTTGGTTTAGATTGATTCAGTTACCTTGCTGTCCGGCGGCGGAGCAGGAAGCCTGCGGCGCCGAGAAGGATCAGCATGAGACCAAGAATATGGATCGGATACGTGCCGGGACCGCCGGTGGCGGGCAGCTCAACGCCTGGCTGATTGATGATTACCGGCATTTTATTGTCGGTTTCAACCGCTTCTGCAGCATCCAAGATAACATGCGGACTTACTTTCTCTCCCTCTACAGTCTTATGAATCTTCTGTCCCGGATGATCGGGATCATCGACTTCCACATGCTGCGCTGACCGCGTCGCACCGGAGCTGTCCACATAGGTAAGGTTCGGATCATCACTCACTATTGTTTTCGCCGCATTTTCAGGATCAATGTAATAGTAGAGCGTTACCGCAGTAGTTTCACAGAATCCATAAAGCGGAGCATTATAACCGTCCGGAGCAGTTTCCGTCAGTGAATAGACAACCGGTACTTTCTCACCCTGTCCATCCGGAGATACTCTTGTAGGCAGATCTTTTATTGTGAATGTGAAAAATACTGCTGCTTCATCCGTTTGGGCCGTCCATTCATATGACTCTCCGCCCATTTCAAATGTCTTTGCAGGCTGAACAGGATCGGGATCGTCCTCATTTTCCTTGGTCGCTGTCGGAACAGGATCCAGGGTAAATGTCGAGCTGTTGATCTCATTGCCTCCCTCCAGCGTTTTTTGATGCAATGTAACTGTGATAGGGCCCTGCCAGGAAGCGTCCTGACCGCTCGCATTTCGCCAAATCTTGACAAAGGAGAAGTCCTTTACAGCAGGAGTGTATTTATTACTTATGGTCACCTTCACCGGAGTAGTACTGCTTTCTGTAATGGTAAACAGGCTGCATCCTTCCGTCACATCGCCTTCTCCCACCTTATAGCCGACACGTTCAACAGTCTTACTGAATTCACCGGGGTGTTCAGCAGTTTCCCAGAAAGATTCTCCATTTATATCACTGTATCCAATCTCCTGAATTCTATATGCTGCTCCGATCTCCAGCCCGTTCACACGAACAGTCTGCCACGCAGGTGATGGATCATCTGCATTCTTTTTGGAATACGGAATAACCAACGCATAAATAGATTTCGATTCATCTGTTTCATCGATCTGCGAGAACACCTGATTGGGTTTTAGTTCATAGGTTTCCGGATCCTCGACAATCTGCTTTGTTACATCCTGACCTTCGGCATTGAACACTTTCACAAAGACAGCGCTGCCTTCATTACCGCCATCCCATACCTTGGTCATCTCAAAAGAACCAGTCGGCGTATTTGTAATGGTCGTTGTACTCTCGTCCTGTTGAATTTCCGCTTTGTAGGACAAAGGCGTCAGCGTCGGCTCAGGAGCATCAGGATTCTCTTCCCTCGCGGCCATTGCCTGCAAATACTGTTCAACATCAGAGACTGTATAGGCATGTGTTTCAACAACCCTGTACTCAAAATTTGCCCACTTTTTCTGACCATCTTCGATGTTATATCCCTGTGAAAGCAGATCTTTCACAGTATAGTTCCATGTCTGTCCGGATACAGATTCCACCACATATTCATTCTTGTTCAGAAGAATACTGTTCTTCGAAACTATAATCTCACTGCCATAACCTTTCCAACGCTGTTTTTCCTCGTTCGCCTGACCTTTATTCAAGACAACCCGTCGCTGAACGACAAATCCAAATGCTTTGTCATCAGCAGCATCCTGTCCGCCATGCGCATCTTTCCACTCTTTGACAATCATGAGATCATCGTATTGCGGCATTTTGTTGATCATGGTCAGTGTGCCTTCATTGGTATTGGTCTTATGGTCAGCAGCAGTCTCTGTAGCAGTTTCTTCTCCGGCCTTGTACGTCACCTTCAATCCTGCGATTGAACCAGTAATCTCTTCAACATAATACCCGTATTTTGTTGCGCCGTCTTTTTCAGGCAGACTCCTGAATGTATGCTCCCAGCCGTGGGAAGCATCCAGAGTGTACACAGTATTTGCGTCAGGGTACTGGACTGCTGAACCGGCACTGCCCACGACATATTGGTATAACCTGAACTGAACAGGAGGATATGCATCTACGTTCTCTTCGCCTTCCCACTCTTTCTTTACTTTCAGCAAGGGTTTCTTGTTTTCTACAATGACCGGCACTGTCTGTCCATTCAGACCTTCTCCGATCGGATGATCACTGTTTCCCTGCTCATTGTTCAGGAAAGTGATTTTCGAATATGCTGATGCGCTTCCGCTTGTACCTTCTTCTACCAGATAATACCGATACGTGGTGTACCCGCTGCCGGTTGAATCAGAAACTTTTGTCGGGAGGTTGGAAAGCAGTTTTTGCCACTGTCCATTGTCAGGCAAAGTAATGATGCCATTCGGATATTCATTTGCGGATCCGGTATATGGTTCAGGGTCACGTTCTTCACCCTCCGCGGAAGTGCCGCCTGAAGTGGTACCGGCACTGCCACTACCAGTATTGTTAACAGATATTTTTAAATATCTTCCTGTGTAACGCCAATTGTTATCTATTTCAAAAACAAATATTTCATGTTTTCCGGCAATACCACTATTCCAACGTCCGATATCCGGATGCATACCAGTAACAGAGATTGTGTCTGAAGTAGGAGTAAATGGCGACCCAGCAACGCCCTCAAATCCGCCCATATTGTTCCATGGTTCTCTGCCTGCCTCTTCAAGATACAGCGGTTCAATATCACTGTTATGCCATCCAACCATGTAACGTTTTCCACTATAATCAGACGGAAGATTTACTATAATATTTAAGCCATTATTACCCCATTCATACGTTATTCCCAGACCATCTCCCTGTGCAGGCGCATAATAAGTCGGTATCCGCCATAACTTAAACTGCACCTGTGCTTCCGGATCAGTCGGTGCAGAGGTATCACCATTATCATCCCACCGCTTCTCAAGCTGAATATTTATAGTATCTTCATCAGGCTCGGGCGGTGTGATATGAGATTCCACTTCTTCGTACTGGTTATAGAAGAAGAATTCCAGGAACTGGTTGTTCGGAAGTTCGTTATGATTCGCCTGTTCCCATCCTTCAAAAGTATATTCACCGGCAACCTCCGGTATGGAAGTATAATTGTCCGTATCCGTATTCGTATAGCTGTCACTTGTATGATATGTTTCGTTATTGTTCCGCCATACGTATTCGGTTTTTACAATCGTTCGCTTATATTCATATTGTTTGCCGCTTGTATCAGTAATCGTCTGTGGAATACTGGACGGATCTTCCTTGACATAATACATGCCTGGACGAACATTATAATCATGAGTCAGTGCCGCTGTTTGACCAGCCTGCTGCTCACTTTCAGGTACAGAACTGGTTTTATCTGTCTTGGTGCTGTCCCAGGTCACATCCAGCGTCTTACTGTGCAGTAATGAATATTCACTATAGTCAACTGTTTCATTCCCGTTATCCTTGACTGTATCCGGATCATAATCTGCTGTCTTTCCATACACATCATACTTATGCTGATATGTTGTATTCACATGAATAGGTTTTCCACTGGTATCCTGAATATACTTTGAGATTTCAAGCGCAACCATATTCGCCTTGGCTTCAACATGACCGCCGTCCAGGACAAAATCCATACCGCTGATACCCCAGTAATGCATACCTCCCTGCTGCCATTCATTAAAGTATCCCCATTCCGGCTGGAGCGGCGGGCACTCATTTCCAACACCATGCTTATATTCAAAGTAGTGGAAGGAAGCGCTTACCGG
>AUXO011498394.1_pt1 | contig 13091 bp, 5 predicted proteins | sample 768731 | NCBI WGS metagenome assembly AUXO01 (sample SAMN02715735, study PRJNA202380) | gut metagenome | biome: sheep rumen | host: Ovis aries | place: New Zealand: Palmerston North
TGAAGAGGCGCCCCTGCTAAGGGTGTAGGTCGGGCAACTGGCGCGAGAGTTCAAATCTCTCCTACTCCGCCATATAAAAAGATAAACTCGGGTTTTAAAACCTGAGTTTTTATTTGCATTTGATAAATGGATTTTAATAGTATAAGAAAAAAAAATATGGTATAATCATGTCAGGAGTGTTAGATTTATGGCGAAAGTGATAAAAAAATTTTTAAATAATTTCGGAGATATAACAGAATATTACAATTTCCTAGTAAAAAAAACCAAGGAACATGAATATGTAGATATAACAAATGAGTGGTTAATTGATAACTACTATATTTTAGCTGAACACAAAAATAATATAATGAATTCAAAGAAAAAAATAAAAAAAGATGCAAAGATTATCATCAAAAATTATCAAATTATTAAAAATATTGTGTCAAAGAAAAATTATAATATAAGTTTTAAATATTTAATTGAAGAGCTAAAAAAATACCAAAAAGAAACAAAGGAAGCATTTACTTACAGAGAATTGGAAAACGTTCTTCCAACACTGATCTTTATTTATACAGACAGATTAAATAATCTATGCAGAGAAGAATATGCAAAACTGGTAGATAAAGAAGATGTTGATAACATTATAAAAAACAAAAATAATATTACATTAGAATCATTTATTCAAGACAACTTTGATTTAAAAAAGAACGGTCATTATATTTTTGAAATAAATAATCAGTTATATAGAATAAAAAATAGTACTGAAGTTTTTAAAAATTTAAATGAATTTTTAAAGAATAAGCAAATAAGCCTAAAAGAAGTGATTAATGAAGAATTTCAAAAGAAAATTGATAGTAATGTATTGATTTCTAATATTTTCAATGACTTAAGTGAATTTTTAGAATTTTCTGTTGAAGAATTATATGAAAAAGTATCCAAGACTGAAAGATTATTGATGACAGATGAAATGTATAAAAACATGACAATCGAATCTAAAATTTCTTATCGAAAGCAACTATTGAAACTTTCAAAGAAAGCCCATCTAAATGAATATGATTACTTGTCAAAAATTCATAATCCTGAAGAACATATCGGCTTTACATTATTTAAAACAAAAGATAACACATTAAGAACAGTAATATATATAATGAGTATTGTGTTTTTTACATCCATTATATGTATAGGATTATCAACTATTTTTATACCAAATAGAATAATCGGATTTTTAATTTTATGGATTCCAGTGAGCCAATTAATTGTACAGATTACAAATCAAATATTAACAAGCATTATACCTCCAAAAATTATCCCAAAGCTTGATTATTCAAAAGGAATTCCAGAAGAATCAAGGACAATGGTTGTAATACCGACAATCATATCAAATACAGAAAAAATCAAGCAGATGTTTGAAACATTAGAATCATTTTACCTAGTAAATAAAACGGATAACTTATATTTCACATTATTAGGTGACGTAAAAGCAGGAGATGAAAAAGAAACAGATTATGATGCAAGAATATCTGAATACGGAAAACAATATGCAGAAGAATTAAATAAAAAGTATAAAAAAGATATTTTTTATTTCATATATCGAAAGAGAATTTGGAACAAAAAAGAAAATTGCTATTTAGGATATGAAAGAAAAAGAGGAGCGTTAATTCAATTTAATAAATTGCTACTCGGAGAATACATTGATGAACCAAAGTATTTTAATGTAAATACACTACATGGAACAAATTTAAATATCAAATATGTTATAACATTAGACGCAGATACAAAGCTAGTGCTTAATTCTGCTCTAAACTTAGTTGGAGCAATGGCTCATCCAATGAACAGACCTGTTATAAACAATAAGGGTACAAAAGTGATTCAAGGTTATGGTCTAATGCAGCCAAGAGTAGATGTTGACATTGAAGCAACCAATAAAAGCCTATATAGTCAAATATTTGCTGGAATAGGTGGATTTGATACCTACACAGCTGTAGTACCTAATGTTTATCAAGATACATTTGGAGAAGGAAGTTTTGTAGGAAAAGGAATATATGATGTCGAAGTTTTCAATAAACTATTAGGAGACACATTTCCAGACAATTTAATACTATCTCATGATTTACTAGAAGGAAATTACTTAAGATGCGGATATGTTTCAGATATTGAATTAATTGATGATTTTCCATCTAAATTCTTGACAGACATAACAAGACATCACAGATGGGCAAGAGGTGATACTCAAATTATTGGATGGTTAGGGAAAAAAGTACCAAACAAGAATAAAGGAAAGGTAAAAAATCCAATTAATTTACTAGGAAAATACAAAATATTAGACAATATTATTCGAATGTTTTTAAATCCTTGTTTATTATTAATTTTATTGCTTGCTTTTACATTTAAAGGATATAAATCCTATGTTTGGATATCTCTTGTAATTTTAGAATTAGCAATTTCTATTTTCTTCTTTTTAAAAAGCAAAATGACAATAAAAGAACGTCACAAAAAAAGTATTTACTATAAAAATTTATATTATGGAGGAAAAAGCCTATTATTAAGAGCCTATATAGGATTTGCAACAATACCATTTTATTCAAAATTATACATGGATGCATTTTTTAGAACGTTGTATCGTCTATTCTATAGTCATAAGAATTTATTAAACTGGATAACAGCAGAGGAAGTAGAAAAAACAGTTGATGGAAGCCTAAAAAATTACATTAGAAATTTTTTATTTAATATTTTTACAGCAATAATATTTATTGGAATAGGTTTCATAACAAAAAATGTTGCAGCATATATAATTGCAATTATATTCATTAGTGGGCCATTCGTATTATATTATGTCAGCAAAGATATATCTCATAATAGAATTCAACTTAAAGACAAGCAAATTAATGAATTAAAAGAAATTGCTTTAAAAACATGGAAATATTTTGAAGATAACTTAACGGAAGAGAACAACTATTTAATACCTGATAATTATCAAGAAAATAGAGAACCAAAACTTGATCATAGAACATCACCAACTGCATTAGGATTTTCATTGACATCTGTAATTAGCGCATATGAATTAGAATTTATCGATAAAGAAACAACGATAGAATATTTAGATAAAATTTTAAAATCAATAGACTCATTAGACAAATGGCATGGACATCTTTATAACTGGTATGACGTAAAAACAAGGAAAGTTTTAAACCCAAATTTTGTTTCTACTGTTGATTCGGGGAACCTAGTAGCAAGTTATATTGTAGCAAGAGAATTCTTAAAAAGAATTGAAGAAGAAGACCTTGTAAGGCTATGTGATAAACTGATAAAAAACACAAACTTTAAGAAACTGTACACGAAACGAAATGTTTTTAGCATTGGTTATGATGAAGATGAAGGAAAGCTTTCAGGATACAATTATAATAAATTTGCAAGTGAATCACGTCTAACGAGTTATATTGCAATTTGCCTAGGAGATGCCCCATCAAAACACTGGTTTAGTCTAGATAAATCTTTGACAACCTATAAAGGAAGAAAGGGATTAATCTCATGGAGTGGAACAGCATTTGAATATTATATGCCATTACTTTTTATGAAGAATTATCCAAATACTTTATTAGATGAATCATACAACTTTGTTCATTTCTGTCAAAAAGATTATATAAAATCAATTTCAAAAAAACTGCCTTGGGGTATTTCAGAATCGGCATACAATGAATTAGATAATTCTCTAAACTATAAATATAAGGCCTTTGCAACACCATATCTAAAAGCGAAAGAAGAAAAAGAAAATAGAATAGTATTGTCACCATATTCATCATTAATGGCAGTTGATTTATTTCCAGAAGATGTCTATGAAAACATGAAAAAATTCAAAGATTTAAATATGTTTTCAGATTATGGCTTCTATGAATCATATGATTATGACAATAAAGGTATAGTAAAATCTTATTTTGCTCACCATCAAGGTATGAGCCTATTAGGATTAACAAATTATTTAAAAAAAGATATAATTAAAGAATTATTTCATTCAAATATTAATATAAGAACATTTGAATTACTATTAAAAGAAAAAGTTCAAGTAAAAACAAGTATTGATTTGAAAATGGCAGGATACAAAAAATATGATTATAACAAAGAAACAATTGAAAATGATATTAGATACTTCAATTATATTTCTTACATGCCAGAGATGTCAGTATTATCCAATAAAAAGTATTCATTAATTATGAATGATAGAGGGGATAGTTTTTCGAGATATAGAACTTTACAATTAAATAGATACAGAAAAGTAACAGAACAAGATTATGGTGTATTCCTATTTGCTAAAGATATGAGTAATAATTATATTTGGAGTAACACTTATGCACCAATGAATAAAAAGCCAGAAAAATATGAGGTAATATTTGCAGCTGACAAAATTAAATTTTTAAGAAGAGATAATGAAATTTCAACAAAAACAGAAATTGTAGTTTGTAAATCTCATCATGCAGAAATAAGAAAAATATCATTCAAGAATGAATCAAACGAAGATAAAACAATTGAACTAACTAGTTACACGGAACCTATCTTATCTGAAAATATGGATGATGTAAGTCATAAAGTATTCAATAATATGTTTATCTCAACAGAATATGATAAAAAAACAAATAGTTTGATTGCAAAAAGAAGAAACAGAGGAGATACGAACATTAATAGTTACATGCTTATGAGACTAATTGTTCCAAATACAGTAGAAGAATATACATATGAAACAGAAAGAAGTAATTTTATCGGTAGAAACAACAATTTGAATAATGCAAATGCACTAAGTAATAAACTTACAAATTATGCAGGAGATAATTTAGATCCAATTTTATCAATGAGAAACAAGGTGTTAATTCCAGCAAATGAATCCGTTTCTGTATACATAGTAGTAGGATTCGGTAGAAGCCAAGAGCAGATAAAAGATATTATAAAGTACTATGACACAAAGTCTGTATTAGATAAAGAATTCAAAATTTCAACATTGATGAATATAATTGATACAAAGAACTTAAATATTACGGGTGAAAATATGAGAACCTATAATATTATGTTGAATTTCTTGTATCAAACAACAAAATTATCCGTAAATGAAAAAAGAATGAATCTATTAAGAAATAATGCATTAGGTCAAAATGGATTGTGGAAATTTGGAGTAAGTGGAGATCGTCCGATTATAACATTAGAAATAAAAGATATCAGTCAAATGAGTTTCATTATGGAAATTTTAAAAGCATTTGAATACTATAAAAACAAATCCATATTTGTGGATATCATTATCATTAATAGTGAAACAGGGCAATCTCAAAAAATGATAAAGAAGCAGATAGAAGATGAACTATATAGAATATACACATTAAATAGTTTTTATCACACACCAGGATCTGTAACAGTAATTAATGCTGAAAATATCACTGCAGAAGATAGAAGTCTATTAGATATGGTACCAAGAATAAAACTTGAAATTGATAATTTTAGAAGCCTAAAAGAAGTGGTAGCAAATCTAGAAAAAGAGAATACAATAAGTGATTATCCAACTTACCCACTAGAAGAAAACATCGAAATTCCACAAACTGAAAAATTAACTTTTGATAACGGGTATGGTGGATTTAAAAACAACGGAAAAGAATATGTTATTTATAATAGAAATACTCCAACACCATGGAGCAATGTAATTTCTAATAAAACTTTTGGAACGATTGTCACAAATAATGGATGTGGATATACTTATGCATACAATTCGGGTGAGTATAAAATAACGTCATGGACAAATGAGATGGTATTAAATGACAAATCAGAAGGATTTAGATTTAATGGAAAAACGTTTGATCCAACAAAATGTACCCATGGCTTTGGATATAGTATTTTAGAAAGCGAAACAAAGGATTTACGACATGAAATAACTGAATTTGTTGCTGAAGAAGATAATGTAAAAATCTATCTTATGAAATTAAAAAACAAAAAAAATACTTCATTAAAAACAAATGTTGAATTTTGGATTAACCCTACATTTGGAAATTTTGAAGAAAAAACAACAAGACACATTCTAACAGAATTCATGGGTGATGATAATTATGTTAAAATGAGAAATGTATATAGCATCAACTATGGAGATATTAATGTGTTTATGTCTTCATCAGAAAAAATTGAGCAAGCAATTTGTGAAAAAATGTTGACAAAAAGCATTTCATTTAATATCACGCTAGAAAAAGAAGAAGAAAAGACTATCGTATTTGTATTAGGATGTAGTCTAAGTGATTCTCAAAACAAATCTTTAATTAATAAATTTACAAATGTTCAAAATGCAAAGAAAGAATTAAAGCAAATTAAAGATAGATGGAATAGAGTATTGGGTGTAGTACAGGTAACATCCCCTGATAAAGGATTTGACTACATGATGAATGGATGGTATTTATATCAAACAATAAGTTCTAGAATCATGGCCAAAGCAGGTTTTTATCAGGTAAGTGGTGCCTTTGGATATAGGGATCAATTACAAGACTCTATGAATATTGCAACTGTAAATCCTAAATATACAAAGGAACAAATATTGATTAATGCAGCCCATCAATTTGAAGAGGGAGATGTACTACATTGGTGGCATGAAAAAAATCATTTTGGATTACGAAGCAGATATAAAGATGATTATCTATGGTTAGTATATGCAACCAATTATTATATTGAAGTTACTAAAGATTATAGTATTCTAGAAGAACAAGTTCCATACATTGCAGGAGAAGAATTAAGTGAATATGAGAATGAAAAAGGAATTGTTTTCAACTACACAGAAAAAACAGAATCATTATTAGAACATTGTTTAAAATCAATTGAACTTTCCATGAATTCATTAGGACCTCATAAAATTCCACTAATAGGTGGGGGAGACTGGAATGATGGAATGAATCGAGTAGGAATAAAGGGAAAAGGAGAGAGTGTCTGGTTAGGATTCTTCCTATATACCATTATCAATGACTTTACAAAAATAATAAAAAAATCTAAAAACAAAATTGATACTACAAAATATAATGATTTTAATATCAAATTAAAAGAAAATCTAAATAAAAAAACATGGGATGGAGAATACTATCTCAGAGCATTCTTTGATAACGGAGACAAATTAGGAAGTCATGAGAATAACGAATGTAAAATTGATCTAATATCTCAAAGCTTTTCAATTTTAAGTGATGTTGCTCCAAAAGATCGTGCAGAAAAAGCCATCACATCAGTTGAAGAAAAACTAGTAGATGATGAAAATAAAATTATAAAATTACTAACTCCAGCATTTGAGAAAACCCTAAATAATCCGGGATATATTATGAATTATGCAAAAGGAATTCGTGAAAATGGAGGACAATATACACATGCGGTTTCATGGTATTTAATGGCATTAATTAAAATGGGATACTATGATCGTGCATATCGATATTTCCAAATGATAAATCCAATTAATCGGACAGCAAATGAATCATCAGTAAAAAAATACAAAGTAGAACCATATGTTATAGCGGCAGATATTTATTCCTCTGAAGCCTTCCCAGGAAGAGGAGGATGGACATGGTATACTGGATCTGCAGGATGGTTTTACCGAGTAGGAATTCAGGAGCTACTTGGAATTCATAAACAAGGGGACAAATTAAAATTAGAACCTAAATTTCCAATTGCATGGAATGGCTTTAAATTAACATATAAATATATGGATACAACATATGATATAACGGTCGATAAATCATCAAAAGAATCGTTAAAACTAGATGGAAAATCTCACATAAGTAATACAATAAATTTAACAAACGATGGAAAAAAACATACAATAGAATTGAAAATTAAATTGTAGTAAAAATAAAACAGAAATAATCTCATAATTGAGATAACTATTTCTGTTTTTTTAATTAATACGAAAAAAAGTAAAAACTTTGATATAATAAAAGCGGAGATGATCTATATGAACCTTCAAAAAGATAAATATATAATAGTAGAAATAATTCCAACTCATAGTAATAGTGAGAAAGGCTTTATTGCACAAATAAGTGCATTGAAACTACAAGGAATCAAATTAGTAGACCGATTTGATTATCGAGTAGAAGATTATTTAATTGATAATGACGATTTGAGAAGAATGATACAATATGATAAACAGATGTTTACTTATGTAAAAAATAAGTATTTTATACCTGAAAAATTCAAAAAATGGTGTGAAGATTATCCATTAATATTAATGGAAAATAAATATACAAATGATTATTTACAAGAAATTAAAAACAAAAAAGAATTAATATACCCATATTTAAACTTAGAATATCGAGAGGATATTTTTGATATTATAAAAGAAAAATATCACTTAAAGGATTCAAATCATTTGGTTGATCTATTATATGAGGCAATTATATACGAAGGAAATAAGAATGATCAATAAAGAAAAATAATGGTATAATAAAATAAGGAGAGTGATGAAATGTTAAAATATGATTTTAATACTTATGTAGATCGATATATAGACAAAGAAGAATATCAAACTTTAATGACAAAAAAAAATGAAATAGTTGAAAAATTGAATTCAAGTGATAAGAATGGATGGCTTCAAAGAATAAATCCAGAACTAGTAAAAAGAATAAAGCAAACTGCAAACGATATTAAATCACATTTTGACTGCCTAGTAGTGATAGGAATTGGTGGATCATTTTTAGGAAGTTATGCATTTGATAAAATGCTTCGAGATTACTTCCAAGATGATAAATTTGAAATAATATATGCAGGGACTACATTATCAAGTAAATATTTAGATGAACTTTTAAAATATTTAAAAAACAAAAATTTTTGTATAAATGTAATTAGTAAAAGCGGAACTACAATGGAAACATCTATTGCCTACAAATTAATAAAAGACTTATTAAAAAGAAAATATACAAAAGAAGAAATTAAAAATCATATTATCATTACCACAGATAAAGAAAAAGGTAATCTTAGAGAAGAAGTTAACGAAGAAGGTTACTTATCATTTGAAATACCAGAAAATATAGGTGGAAGATATTCCTTTATTACTCCAGCACATTTACTACCATTAGCAATCAATTACGACCTAGATGAAATTATAAGTGGATATTATTATGGGAAAAGATTGCTTGATGAAAGTTATCAATATGCAGTGATACGTTATTTATTATTTAAAGCAAACAAAGTAGTAGAAAACTTTTGCGTTTATGAAGAAAATATGTCTTTTTTTACGGAGTGGTTAAAACAATTATTTGGAGAAACAGAAGGGAAAAATGGTGTTGGAATACTACCAATTTCAACAATTCATACAAGAGATTTACATTCATTAGGTCAATTCATACAAGAAGGCAATAAAATAATGTTTGAAACTTTTATAAAAGTAGAAAATACATCAAATTATATTGATTATCAAAATAGAAATTTGCATGAGATCAATAATTTAGTTGAAGATTCTGTAATGAGAGCACATTATAAAGGTGGGGTACCATGTATTGAACTAACATTAGATGAAATAAGTGAGGAAACCATCTCAACTCTTATATATTTCTTTCAATTAGCCGCTGCATTCTCCGGATATTTATTTCAAGTAAATCCATTTGATCAGCCAGGTGTTGAGGTCTACAAAGAAGAAGTAAGAAAATCATTGGAAGGATAAAAATGAAGAAAAAATACTATTTATCTATATTTTGTTTTCTACTTTTCCTAATGATAACTTATTTTGTAATTTCAAATAAAATAGAAAAATTTGATACCGGTATATATCAAATGATAATATCTCTTCGATCTAAGCCAATGGATCAATTTATGAAAACAATAACAAAATTTGGTAATACAGTACCTGTCTTATGTATCATTATTCTATTATTAATAAAATTGAATCAAAAAGATAGATTTTTATTAGGAATGAATACAATTGTAACGGTTGGAATGAATCAAATTTTAAAATTCATTATAAAAAGGCCAAGACCAAATCATCTGCGTTTAATAAAGCAAGGAGGATATTCATTCCCTAGTGGACACTCAATGATCTCATTATGTTTATATGGAGTGTTGATTTATTTTATCATCACAAAAGAACAAAACAAGAAAAAAAAGATAGTTTTTGTATTCCTACTAACATTATTGATATTGTTAATAGGAATAAGCAGAATATATGTAGGGGTACATTATCCAAGTGACGTATTAGGAGGATATTTATTAGCAATCACATTATTAATAAACGGAATAACATTAGGAAATCATCATTTTAGGGGGAATAAAAATGATAAAAATGTTAGCAATTAGTATGGAAAATACACTACTTGATAAAGAAGATGCCATTCCAACATCAACTATGTTTGAAATAGATAAATGGAAACAAAGGGGCGCAAAATTAACAATAATTACAAATAGATCATTACAAGAAGCACTTTATTATAATAATGATTATCCATTTATAGATTATATTATTGCTTTGAATGGAAGCATAGTCTATGATGTAGAAAAAAACAAAATAATCTTAGAAAACAATTTATCAAAAAAACAAATAGAGTGGATAGAAGAAACTTATCATAATAGTAAAATGATATACTATACAAAAGAAAAAGTATGGTATGAAAAACCTAATGAGAACGTTGTGAAAATAGAGATAGTTATATCAAAAAAAGATAAAGAAAAAATAAATAATAATGGAACACTTTTGATAAAAGACAAACAACTTTTTTTAGAGATATCTAACACAAATTCTATGAGTAGTTTTGAAAAAATAATGCAAATAGAAAATCTTAAAAAAAACGATATTTTAGCCTTTATAGGAAATGAAAGTGAAAAAGAATGGATAACAAAAATACCAAATACTTATGTTGTAAGTAATGCAATAAAAAGTCTAAAATCCCGAACAAAAAACAAAACAAAAAGTAATCAAAAAAAAGGAGTAGAATCTGTTTTAAAAAAAATAAAGAATTAATGTTATACTGGACATTAATTCTTTTTTATAATTTAAAATATAAAAAAGATGTGTTATAATAAAAATATAATAAGATGATATGATGGTGAACTAATGAAAAATATAAAAAAGTTAACAATTATTTTTATATTGATTATAGTAACATTTTTTGGAATCTTTTTTAGCTTTAATTTCATGAAATCAGGAAAGAAGATTCCTTTTTTTCAGTTTCGAATAACGGATAATGATATTGGACAATTTTCAATAACATGGATAACAGATAATAAAACAAATAGTCATGGAATTACTTCATCAAATGATAAATCTGTTTTAACAGTAAGTCCAAACGAAAACAATATCTATAATGAATATAACAACACTGGAGGAGGGGCACAAGTAACCTATCAATTGGTATTTAATATGGGAGGGTCAGAAGATATTCCCATTGGAGCCATCAAAATAAAACTTCCTAAAAATGTTTTTTATGGAAGAGATGGACTACCTCTTTCAACTCAAATAATCGATGTTCCACTAGTAGAATATCCAAATGCAGAAGGAACCGGTTTTAACTATCGATATGAATTAGACCCTACGGATAATCAAGAGTATTTAATATTAGAAAACTATCAAGTAATTCCAGCATCATATGCTTTTGAATGTTCCATAACATGGATTTTACCAACACCATCTACTGTAGCAAATGGTTATACAAAAACAATACAAGGTAAACTATCAATTGATAGCGACTTAGATGGTAATAATGAAATTGAGACAGAATCTAATACATTAACAATGAATTATGCATCACATGCCAAAGTGAATTCTTACACGATGAGTTATAGCACTCATACCGATACAGCAACAGGAAAAAGTGTAAATGTATACACATCATGGAATAAGAATTGGAGTGCAGATTTAAAACCAGAAAATCCAGATGACTACGTATATGCAATATGGTATACAGATGGAAGAGTGAATTATGCCACTCAACCATATACTGCGGTGGTAACTGCAAGATCAACAGATGAATTAGGAGGAGAAGTAATTGGATATTGCAGATATTACTATACTGGTTATGAGAATACTTGCTTTGGCCAAACTACAGAAGGAAGAGTTCAAAAAAACCAATATGAATATGCATTTATTAATACACCAAGTAAATCTTATGAAGATTATGAATACACATATTTTATGGTAAAATATCCAAAATCAAATCTACACGACGGAGAAGAACATTCATTAAATGTTGAGTCAACTCTAACAATAAACGGAATAGATGGCGATGTAGATACAAAAACTGCGACATCAAGTAAAAAATATCAGTATATTGAAATACCGGCAACTACAGTAGAACAAACCGTTGGTTTTTTACCAAAAACATATAACTCTGTATATAAAAATGGGTACACATTAGTAAGTGGTGGAATTAATGCCCTAGAGGCTGGAAGAAAAATTGTAGCAGGTAACAGTGGAACAGAAGGGACTGTAAGCAACAATTATAACTTTTCAAATACACTAAGATTTTATCCATTAACATTAAAAGAGGGAGGAGACGCAACCAATCCCGAAGACTATGGACAAAACACTTGGGATGCAGTATTAGTAGACGATACATTACTTCTTGGAAATGATCCCGATGGATTTGAATTATTGCAAGAAGGAGATTATGAGTTTACAACATTAGGAGTAGGAAGTTACTCGGGAACCAATTATATATATAGTCAGTGGAGTTCTACAAATAGTTCGACAAAAGTAACAACAAACTATACTGGATGGACAACAACATCAACAAACACATCCGATTTACCACCCATTCTTCTATATTATAAAAAGAATGGGGAATGGAATTATTTTGCAAAAGTAACAAAAGTAGGAAACTACACTTATGATTATGAATTATTAGATGAAACAATAAAATCCTATGATTGTACAAATAAGAAAAATAATATATATGGAATTCCTCTTCCTGAAGGAGTAAGTGGTGTTAAAGCGGTCTCTACAAATAAAAATTATTCCATTAGTATGACTTTATATGTTCACGTCAGATTAAAACCAAGTGCTCACGTGAAAAATATCATGAAAAATCAAAAAAGTGTAAAATTATACAATTATAGCGGTTCTTATGCAGTGGATTATAAAGGAAATATCTATAGTAAAGAAGTAGATGATAGAGGGAGTTATCAAACATTACCAA
>AUXO017891216.1_pt1 | contig 13091 bp, 16 predicted proteins | sample 768731 | NCBI WGS metagenome assembly AUXO01 (sample SAMN02715735, study PRJNA202380) | gut metagenome | biome: sheep rumen | host: Ovis aries | place: New Zealand: Palmerston North
TTTTTTATTAAAATTTTATTAATATGCCGGGTAAAGTTCCATGATTGGTCCTACATCTACGTCGCTCCGGTCCTCCCGCGGGTCTCTGGGCTATCGCCTGTGTAGGTCGCCCTTGGTCTCTGCGCGCTCTCGGTCTGTGTATCAAAAAAAAAAGACGACTACTTATCGTCGTCGTCTTTCTTTTTTGTTAACTCATCGAATAGCTCTTCACATTCGTCTTTTGTGATCTTGCCATCTTTCTTAGCTTTCTTATACCACTTTCATATAGTGTAACATAAACCAACAAATGCTGTAATACAAGTTAGAATGACTTGAATTAATCGAAATACTTCATTAGTCTGTGTAATAGTTAGAATAACATCAAAACTTACACTACCTCATATAACTGTGTTTTCCATAATTATTGTTTATTGAATCCATCCTTGTGCTTTTGCATATGCTATTAAAGCTGCTAAATCAGAAACTGATACGGTATTAGTTCCATCAGTTATTTCATTAACATAAATTGTATCAATTACGTCGTCTGAACTTCCTATATATCTTTTTATGGAAGTAGAATAACTTGGACGATGTAATATAAGTCTAATTTCTGGATCAATTGTTTGCGCAACCGGTGCGCTTGAATTTACAATTGACATATAGACACCACCGTCATTATCATATGGTCTTATAGTAAGACCGTGTTTAAAGACTCCAGCACTATCGCTATCCTCTTTAATAATGTATGCTGTATTATTATTTTGATCTGAAATAGTTATTCCATAATAATTTGCACCTATTTTATGTCTGCTATTTGATGCAACGGTTCCAAACATTCTATTATAATCAAATGTAACAGTACCATTAGATTCAGTTAAGCCGTTAGTAAATGTGTATGAGCTTCCACCGCCTTGTGGAATAGCATAAGTATCATTACCTATAGTTAAGTTTGTCCAATTAGTACCATCGTTTGTACCAGATACTGCGTCTGGAATAGTTGGTTTATTTGTTAAATCGTCATAATCTCCTGTAGTTGCTACAGTTGCTAAAGTAGGTTGAGTATTCCATGCAAATGTTGGATTACCTGAATTATTTACTGAAGCACCTAATACATAGTTACCTTCAACAGTTGGAGCTTTTACTTGATTATCATATCTAACATTCATTACTGGATTATCTAATTGGATAAATACTTTTTCTGTATGTACTAAATTCTTAGCACTATCACTTGATACTCCCACATCGCTTCCTGCTGTACTAGCAAACATTTCTGCTTTAGCACCAGGTTCGGTAATTTCTCCTCGTTCATAATATGTTTGCTCTGCATCGTATTCAACCACTTCTACATAATCATCACCAACTTTAATGTATAGAGTACCACCAGAGTAATCAACTATGAAATTGAAATAAGCTTCTGGTGTTATTGATTGTTCAGTATAAGATGAACCATCAAATAGATAATAAGTTTTATCTGGATCATAAGTATCAACTCATTCTACAAAAATATAAGTTTCTTGTGTAGTATCGTAGTAATAGAGGTTTCCAGTACCTTTTAACTCATTGAAGAAAGTATTCATATCAGTAAGATCTACTAATGGATACACGTAATGTTTTTCACCTGCTAAATTTCTTTCATTAGCCCATCTTGCACCTTTTATAATCCAGTCATTATCACCTATACGATAAGCATAAAATTCATTAGCAGCATTTGTTCCTGAAGTATTTGTTCTACAAACATGTACAACATATTGACCATCTTCATAACGAACAACACCAAATAAATCTTTTAATATAATTTCGTTAGCATCACCTTTATCTACTGTGATTAATTGACTTGTATATGGACTCTGATTTGCAATTTTAGTGCCTAAAATAGGTAATCCTGCAGCAACGATTTCATTTAAACTATAACGTTGCATATCTGCGCCTTTGCCATATTTAGTATTAAGCTCTTCAATTGTTAAACCGTAAGTTTTAAAACCTTCGCCACCGCCTTGAGGAATACTATATGTATCTTCATCAATTGTTAATGATGTCCAGTTAGTACCATCATTAGTACCAGTAACTGTTGTACCGCTACCACTCCATTCTGCTGATGGATCTGGATGGTTAGTTGCTAAATCTTTAATATATTTTTGAGCTTTGCTCGAAATCATTCGTCTCATGTTTTTATCTCCTAATTAGTAATTTTGGTATTACCAATGTAAATACCATCTGCTTTGAATGTATAAGTGGTAGTTGATTGTCCATCAACTGTACGAATTGAAATTAAACCACTACCGTCTATTACAACGGCTGCGTCTTTATAATTTGTAATTTCAAAAGGTTTACTATCATCAGTAATATATAAGAAATTAAGATTTGAACCTGGAGTAAATGACATTATAGTGTCTTCTCCACTTTTGATATATACACCTTCGGAATTAACTGTATAGATAGTTGCTTCATTGATTGGATTTGCTAATGAAATTACATTTTCTGTAATGTCAATACCATTTCCTGCGGTATACTCTGTACCACCGCTTCCGCCTTGTTCTAAGGCTGTAATTCTATCATCAAAATCATGAATAGTTTGATCTGAAACCATACGTTTCATATTAATAATCTCCTTTTGCTTTTAAGCTAAAGCATAACTTTCAATTTTTTTAAATATTAGAGGAGCAAGGAACCAGTCCAAGCTCCTCCATATGAGCTACCTATTCTGCTGCTTTATAAGCTTTGAAATAAGTGAACTTAGAAATGAAACCAGTATTTTCTGAATGTAATGTGAATGTTACGAAATCAGCTTCACCATTTTCATCTGTTCTAGTTGCTCTATAACCGTTGTGTAATTTGATCATTCTTGGATCCATAAGAACTGCGAATACACCAGATTCATTATCACCAAAATCATCAACTACCTTAACTGTTGCAGGAATTGCAAGCTTTTCAGCATGGAATGCACCAGCTAATGCTTCAACTTCTACAGTAGGTAATACACCTTTCTTAACATATAATACTAATTCAGGAGCTTCACCAATTAAACAGTTAGCTAAGTTATGACCTTCATTAGCGAATGATGCTGTTTCAACATCTTCTTTAATTTGCTTAATGAATGCTTCAGATGTTACATCATCTGTAGGAATTGCAATTGTTTGCTCTAGGTTAGCTACGTTTGTTGCAGCTTCTGCTTTTGCGATAGCGTTAGCGATAAGCTGTTTCTTTTGACCATATCTATACATTGATTCTGAATTATATAATCTTTCAGTAATCTTTGCGATGAATTGACCAGCTTCTGCTGCACCTAATGCTGCTCTTTCAACATCATCATAAGGCTTAGAAATACTAATTTTCTTTCTACCTAAAGTATATGAATATGCTGGAGATTCAGCTGTTGGCTTATGATAAACTGTACCATAAGACTCACCATTTTCTAATTCGATAGCATCTTCTGGAAGAATTAAATCTAAGAAGAATTCTTCGATAGTTTTTCCGAATGGAAGATCTTCACCATCTAATTCAGGTAACTTATCTGAGAAAGAACCATCAATAGTGATTTGCTTTCCAATCTTGTCTGTTAAACCATAAAGGTTGTTAGTAGTGCCAGACCATGCACCTGCTTGTTTAGCAGCTAATACGTAATCACTTACAAAATCTTGTAAGCCACTTAATGTCATTTTTGCCATTATTATTTCTCCTTTGTTAATTTATTATTGACATAATCATTCAAGAATTCGTCGAAGTTAATACTTTTTGTATCTGTAGTAACTTCTATCGGCTTCTTGTCGCCGAAGCTGGAATGTAGGATGGCCTCTTTGTATGCTGCCTTTAGCTCATCAAAATTTTTGAGACGTTGGGCTTCCTCTTCCTCTAGCCCATTAATAATATTTTTCATAGAAGCAGCTCTTTCAATCTCTTCTTTAGACTGAGAAACCTCTTCCATGTTTGCGCATAATTTTTTTAAATCTTCTAAATAGCTCATAATTTATTGTCCTTTCTATAATCAAATACGGAATTCTTTAAATTCATCTAACCATCTATCATAAATATCTAAGATAGTTAATCTAACATTTTCTAGTTTTAATGATGTATTACCAACTGAATTGCTTGTTTTACTCTTATTATATGTTGTAGTATAGTTAGTATCAACATATTCTCCTTTATTTTGTGGAGTATCATTAAACCAGCTTTCAGTAGTATTTGTAACATCGTCCATCATATCAGGTATTAAAGCTTCTTGTGCTTTTATTAAACCTAAATAATAATCTTTAGTATCATGAAGCTTTTCATATAGTTTAACTATTTTATTCATAGCTTCAGCTTCTAACTTAGCTCATTCTTGCTCATTAGTTAGATCATATTTAGTTTTACTAATCCAGAAATACACATCATCTGCTTGAAGTAATACACAGATTCTTTCGAATATTTCTTCCATATATTTATAATCTGGATTTGCCGGTAATGTCCATGTAGGTAATTCACTAGAACTAAATAATAATCTAGCGAATTGATTTAAGGCTACTCCATTTCCGTCATGATTGAATATAGGTCCGTATGGATTATCCATTGACCATGGATCGAGTAAGACTTCTTTAAAAGTATATAAGTAATTATACATTATTCAGTACCTCCAGTTTCTGCTTTATCTTCCATATTAGATCTATCATGATTCATATCTTGATGAACTGATTCTACAGGTTGCTGAACTAATTCAACTGACATATCTTTACCTAAGACAGTCTTAATCTTTTCACATCATTTATTTAATTCAGCTTCATAGCCTTTAGCATTATTATTAATCATTTGATTATTTGCATTTATTTGATCTACTGCAAGTTTATCTACGTCGATTTGACTATTATCGATTCCTAGACATGTTAGGAGTTCCGATTCTACATTATTTTTAAAAGCATATAATTTATCTAATATGTATGGAGATTCATTAACCAAGGCCTTTACAGATTGTATTTCCATCATATTGGCAAATACTACAATTTCATTATTTAATATCTTATTAATAACGTTGTTTGCATTAGCTCTATCTGACTGATCGATTCCGATTAAGTATGGCATCTTTTGTAACTCTAAGTTTGTATTTAATACCATTTCAATCTGAGCTAATCTTGCTGAGTAGAAATCTACAAGACTTGCAATAGACTTTCTATTCTTTTGTATGTAACCAATAACAATCTCTTTATTTACCTTTAAAGGTGTTGTTGGAAAGCCTGGAATATTTCTTTCATTTACTACAATACAGTCTGTTGGTACATCATACAATCCATAACCATTAATTGAATATGGAGCAAATACTGTTCCGACATTTTTCATGTTGAATGCTCCTAAAGTACCATCAGCATAGTATTTTCTCATTATATAATCTTCTTCTTCTTTTTCTAATCCATTCCACTTAAAATTATTAATGAATATATTGTAATACTTATTCATATAAACGTGTTTGAACTTTAGAAAAAGTTCCTTTGGATCATAATCATATAGGAATTTAGTTTTCATTCTTATTTCTCCTTAGTGATGCTTCTATCGTCTTTACTGTTGCTACACTCTTTCTTGCCTCATTTACTAATAGTTTTTGAGCTTCGGCCATTAGTTTATAATTAGCTCCGATACGTACAAAGTTGTCTAATATTAAGCTTATTGTTGTTTCACTTCCTGGAAATACTGAGTATTTTTTATATATCGCTGTAGTTTCAGCCTTTAAATCCTCAAAAGCTTTATTGTACATAGCAGATAAACGGTCTGATTCTTTTATCATTTCTTCAAGCTTGCTAGGTTCATCATAAATGTTAATAGATGCAAATTTTTCATTTCATTTCATATATTCATTGTAATATGTGTTTATTTTTATACTATTTTGAACTAAATAATCAACACTTATGGTTTTTATAGCAAATAATTTTTTAGTATTTTCTATATAAGCTTGATAGTTTGTATAAAACTTTAATCATTTGTATATGTAATCAACATTATTTTCAAATATCTTTAACGCTCTCTCTACCGTGTATCCTGGAATATGCTTATTTATTTTTTCAGCATATTCCTGTGCGGCTATTATAAGTGGTTTATTCTTCATATAACCAACTCTCGAAATTCTCATAAGTTTGAGAGAAATTATATCCTTCGGTAGGATTATGGAAATATGTAACGCCTAGCTTAAATCTTGCTTTAATATCTTCTAAATATGGAATTAATATTGCGTCTGATTTATATTCTAAATCTGGTTCGCATTGTAAGAAGTTGAAATATCTTCTAGTTGTTACATCTGGAACTGCATATATATCATCAGTATATCCTGTCTTATAGAATAAATCAAACATTTTATTTTGCATATTATCTGACATACGATATTTATTTACTCTTAATACTGTTCCATTATAATATTCAGCTAGATTTAAATCTTCTGATCCACTTACTGAAGAAGCTGAATTTAAAGCTTGACGTTTCTTCTGTTCGATATTGTTAGTAGATTGAGCATAATTGAAATACATATTTGTGGAAGATGATAAACCTGAAGTTAATAAAGAAATACCACCTACAATACCAACTGCTCCTAAACCAGTACCAGAAGTAACGATACCTCCAACTAAGGAAGCAACACCTCCGACTAATTGTAAACCAGTTTGTATTCAATCTTTAGTTAATTGCTGACTTCTAGCTTTTTGATCATATCTTAAACCATTTCTAATATAATCTAAATAAGAACTATTAAATATTGGTTTTTCATTATTTCTATTTACTGTTAAATAATTTTCATAAATATCAGTCTTTTCTCAAGTAATATTTTCTTCATCTAACTTGAATAATAAATTACTATTTAAAGTATTTGTTTGTTTATAAGTTACATTTAATACTGGATAGTTTGTATAATCACAACGAATATTTTCTAAAGGAATAGGCTTTACGAATGAATCATAAGTTAAATTATATCCATAATAATCTGAATTATATAATTTTGATTCATATTTTTTATCTTTAGCGACTTGTATTCTATTTGTCGGAATTACTTGTCTTAATTCATCTATATTAATATTATTTAGTTTAGTTTCAAACTCAACATCTAAACTATATAATTGTAAAACTTTTTGATTAGATCCAGTTAATTTATCAGTAGTAACTACTTTAGTTCCTTCTGGAGCAACTATATTTTTATATCCTGCACCATATGATATAATATTTAAATTAAATGGACTGTATGGACATTCTATAATTTTACAGATATATCCTTGAGTCTTATCAACATCTCTGAAATTAATAATTGATTCTACACTAGCTTCTAATAATTGATATGTTTTGTTACATTCATTAAATGCTGTATATAAATCGCTAGAAATATCGCTATATGTTAATGGTTCTGATAAATAAATATTTGTTACACAACCTAAACAAATCTGTTCAGAAACACTTCCTACATACGTATCGCTAGAAACTACATTACCAGTAGTAATATCTACTTTCTTAACTATAACTCCACTAGAGCCATATTTTACTAATAGATGTCTTTCAGTTGCGGTATTTGAATATGTTGTTTGAGTATTGTTTGGTTGATCGTAAATAATGAATTGAGCATTGTCATTAGTAACGAATCTTGCTTTGTTTGCTTTAATGAAAGTTGATATTCTTAGTCTTTCTGAACCTACTCCAACTCTCCAATCAAGAGTATCATTAGGAACTAAGAAACAATCAATGGCTGAAGGATCTACTGAAGTATTATAAACGTTCTTACCATTAGAGTTAATATATATTAAACACCAAGGTGATTTTGTTTGAACATCAAAACTACCTGTGCTTAAATACTTTACTGTATCGTTAATACCTTCATCATATTTATCTACAATTCTATTTGCAATAAACTGAGTAGATGAAACTGATATAGGTTTTACAAATCTATCTTTATGTTGTCTTAAAATATGAGTTTTATTTGTCATAGCTAATCTAGCTTTAAACGTGTTTAAAGTATCTAGAGAAAGTTGAACTTTGACAGTATTTTCTGCTATCCAAACTGGTCTATCTGGATAGTAGTATCAAAACATGTCAGCTTGATCAGAATTTTTAATTCTAACATAATTGAAAGTTAAGCTATTTGAATTAGCTTGACTTAATGGAAATTTAAGTTCAATATCTAGACCTTGTTTTACATATTGGTATTCAACATATTCTGCAACAGGAGTTAATGTTGATAAATAATTATTTAAATCATCGATAATTGCATTTTGTTCTTTTGCAAATCCTACATTAAAAAGTGTAACGGTTGAATATGCCATGATTTTCTCCTATGATCTATAATAAATTTATACTGTTAGAACAGTATATTGTACTGTTCTAACTTCTATAAGGGTTTTTAATTAAAAGGAAGCCCGTGTAAATGAATCCCTGAAGTTGACTATTCTTCTATTTCCCGGTGGTAGAAACTAATCTATTGTCATCCACTCTACATCTGAGAATAGGATCTTAGTATACAAGAACTCCCGTATATATTATATTATACAACTATATCTATTTAATTTAGCCGATGTAGAGTTAGTTTTTAGTGTTCAAATAGATTTGTTCAGCTAAATAACTAGCTTCAATTGTTTCAAACTTAATACGTCTAAATCTAATACAGTTTCTAAAATAATTAAATCTTGCTCTATCATCTTTAGACATTAGTATCGTATTATTGACTAAATCTTTAAATTCAAAACAGAATACTGCTCTGTTTTTACCGTCATATGTATCTCTAACACAAGCCCACATAGTGAAATCCCAGTCTTTATATCCTGTATCTGAAGTTTCAGAATAAACATATAAATACTTACTTTCAATTCTAATAACATGTCTAAGCTTGAATTTAGCTGGACATTTATCTTCTAATTGAATATTACTATCATTAATAGCTTGTCCAAAGAAAGCATATTTTTTATATCCATCATCGAATTTATATAAAGGATTTCGATTTAAAATAAACTGTCTTAATTCATCTGACAATACGCCGCATTCGACAGCTCATTGATCTCCTTTAACGATACAACCTGGATATAATTGTCTTGTATCTACTTTTACCCATACAAAATATGGATTATACATAGAGTATGGATTACCTAAGAAATAACATTTAATATCTGGACTTTCTCTTTGGAATGTATTAAATAATTCCTTAAATCTAAAAGTCTCATCATCTAAGTATTTCTCTCCACCTCTAGTATTACAAATAAATTCGTCAAAGACGATATATTTTAAATTTCTTAAAATTAATGATTTTATTCTTGACATAGGATTTGATAGTGCGATTATTCTAATGAATCTTTCGTCATTAATACAAATATCTACAATACCAGTACCCATAGTCTTTTTATATTGAAATTCAACTCTTTCAGAATTAAATTTATTTATTACTTCAGCAATATCATCAATATACGCTTCAGTAATATCCGCAATTCTACGACGCAATACTATTGTTGTTCGTTTATATCTACAAAAATCTTTAAAGGCTTTTTTAATCCAGACTCAGGTTGTTTTACCTAACTCTCTTTCTGAGATAATAAAATTAAATGCTTTATTTAAACTATCAATATTATTTCCATCATAGTGTAAATTATCTCAGTTTATAATATTATAATTGACCATAATCTATACTCATTCCTGTATATTGATCGTCTGAAGCATGGCCTTCTATAGATATATAATATTTATGAGTAGGATCTTCTAGTCTTTGTTTATCTTTATTCCAAGTCCAACCTGTAAAATCTAATTCAGTAATATTTAAACTTGCTTTTAAAGCTTCTATTTCGTCTGTAGAAAATTTCTTTTCAATCATATCAGTCATAGAATCAACTAATAATAAACCTTTTCCAGTTTTATATAATTGTGATCTATAAGCAGTTTTTATATTTTCTATTGTAGATTGCAAATCGCTAGATTTGTTAGCTAGTCTAGTGAATTCAATCTCGGCATTTCTATAATACTTAGCCATGTATTGAGCGTTAGTTCTTGCAATATTTTTAGCAAGATTAACTGGTGTGATTGTACCTTTTTTTATTTTTGTTTGTATATTTTTTGTAATTTTTAAATTTACAGTTCCTTTTAAAGAAACTAATTGACTTCTTGAATGTCTTCGTCTGGCCATAGTCTGCTCCATTCTTCTTTACATTTTATAATTTTTAATTTATTTATATTCATCTCGTATCCACACTTAATCAATTCAAAGTTTTCATGAGCTTTAGAAGGCTTTAAGCCTTTCTTTTTCATAGGCTCTCCAGCTCATCTTTTAACATCTGAAGTATTGAATATAAAAGATTGATCAGTATGATCTTGTTTAAATTGACCTAATTTAGTTCCAATATCTAAATCATTACGAGGCTTAGAGGATACGATAGAATCAACTGTTTGAATGATTGTATTTTCATCTCTTAATGATTTAATATATTCTTCTGCATATCCTAAAACAGCAGATCTAATAAATATATGATGGTATTTGAAAATGCCTACTAAGGCATTATATTCTTGTTTTACTCTATCTCTGTCTTCGTCTGTAGCATTCTCTTTTAATTCATATTGTTCATAAGCGAATTCAGATAGTCCTCTATATATTTTAGCTTTAAAAATATAGTCAGCATATTTACCTTCAAAGCATGCTTTTAACATACGTTTATTTTTATAAGATATATCGTCAATAAAACCAATCTCACCTTCTTTTACAATATCATTTGTTCTAATAATATCTCCATAAGGTAATGGTTTTGTTAAAAAGTAAGGATAACAACTATTCATATCGTAGCTATAACAGTGTTTAATCCAAGTAGCTCTAGGAAAGTCTCTACTTTCATAATAATATACGCTACAAACTATATCAAAATTTTCATCGTGGTATTTTACCCAATCTTTATTTTTTGGATAATTTAATTCTTCATTATATTTATCTGAATATTCTTTAGCTTTTAAAAAAGCTAATCGACCTATTTGTCTATTTTCGTCTTCTTCATTAGGTCTATCCATATCAATTGGATCAAACGCATAGTGATATACCTTTTTCTTTTTAATATTATCTATATCTTTATACAATAAATGAAAATTCATTTGAGCATCTTGATACCAGTAAACATCCCAACATAAGCATTCATCTTTTGAAGGTTTATTAAAATGAAATAATCTACCTCTTAAAGACTTTAATTTTTCATTAAATTCTAATAAAGTAATATATTGCACTTTTACTGGCATAGACACCTCCTAGAAACCTAAGGTGTTCTTTAGTTCATCTGCCTGTAATTCTACCTTAGTTTCTTCATATGGTTCTTTCATGCTAATAAATTTATAATTGACGTTTACTTGATCGTTTTCACAATTGAAAACAGCAACAACTCCTTCAGGAATAGAAGGAGCAGGCTTGTCTGAAAATTCTTCATAGCCTGTAGTAAAATCAACATCAATAGAACCAATCTTAAAATATGTTTGATCAGGTTTTACGACTCCATTTTTATCTTGAGTAAAGAAACCTAATCTTCTATATAATTGCTTAATAGGTTCGTCTTGTGTAATAGTTTCAGATGTATAACACTTAGAAGGTGACTTAATAGACGTAATTATAATTAATTTACAATCTGAAAAGTCAATATCAGTATATCTAGCTGCTGCTTTTACATTCATAACATTATCGATGAAATTTAATAATTCAGAGAATTTTATTTTATCAGCTCTGAAATCATCGATAATAAAAGCATCAGTACCTTGATAGCCTTCTGCGAAGTGCGGTCCAGCATTACCTATTGACACGCTATAACCTAATTTTTTACATATTCATTTAGCAAAAGTATTGGATTTACCAGTGCCAGAGGCACCAGTAATCCATAATACTTGAGTATTTCTGCTTAATTTAATAATAGATTCTCGCTTCTTATCTGCAGCAGCGATCATACTATTATACTTCTTTATTTCATACACATTTAATGCATTTAATAATTGATATCTAGTTATTTCAGCATTACCATACATTTCTATGATCTTGCCTACGCCTAGCTTATTTAAATCTAGAATCATTCTAGTCTCCTTTATTTCTTAAATATTTAATAATATAAACAATACTGTGAAATGTTAATAATAATAATGCATAAATTCCTAAAAATATAAAAATTTCAGACCAACTCATAATATTATTCTCTCATATTACTTTTCCTCTTTTTGTCTTAATTGTCTTACATAAATATCATATAATATGTCTCTAATAACACTAGATCTAGCTTTACCTTGAGGTTCAGCGATTGATTTTAGCCAATCGCTTACTTCTTCAGGAATGATTAGAGTTAATGAGACAGTTCTTACAGTTTTCTTAGTGTAATCTCTCATAATAACCTCCTAGAAATATAATTTACCGTTCTTATAATTCTTAATTACTTTACCAGCTTCAATAGCATCAATAACATTCTTAGAAATACAGAATACTTTATATCCTTGTTGAGGAACATCGAAGTAATAACCATCAACCTTAACGTATGGTTTGTTATTAATACCTTTTTCCGCATATTCAGAATCGAATAATAGATCTAAATATCTCTTTTGTTTCTTTGCACAATTGATAAATTGATTTTGTTCAATTTCACCAACTTTTACTGTTTCTGTAACATAATAGTTACCATTAGAATTCTTAAATACTACCTTGTTCATAATAAATCTCCTTATATATTATATTTATCAAGAGGGCCGAGCCATAAGCCCTCATAACTGATAACAGACTGGTACGCTTCTTCTAGTTGCGTTAACTATATTTAATTGGCTCTTAAAATAAAAGGAAGAATATAACATTATAAATGTGAATAGTAGAGTCGAGCTCTTAAAGAAAGAGAGAAATTTGGAAGAAGTAGTTTTAAACTGAAGTAGCTCAACTCTCCGCTACATTTATTTAGTTATGATGTAAGTTTTACTTACATTATATTATACAATAAATATCAAAGCTTTTTTAACATTTTTAAAATTTTTTTGATATTTTTTTATCTTCTTCTATTATTTTAGCAAATGTTTGAGCGGCATTTTGCGTAGTCATTGCAAAAGTGTTCATGTTGTGTAGACATGTGTACACAAACAGATACACAGACCGTCTGTAGACCGAGAGCGCGCAGAGACCAAGGGCGACCTACACAGGCGATAGCCCA
>AUXO011161695.1_pt1 | contig 13090 bp, 12 predicted proteins | sample 768731 | NCBI WGS metagenome assembly AUXO01 (sample SAMN02715735, study PRJNA202380) | gut metagenome | biome: sheep rumen | host: Ovis aries | place: New Zealand: Palmerston North
ATTCCCTGCCGGTCATGGCGACGTGAACCTGCCACTCGTGATGGGCGCCCCCGTCAGCATCGACGTCCGCGCTGACGGTGCCACACTGACTTTCAACATCGACGGCACTCGGCAAGAAGTGCGCACAGCAGACATTACCGCCACTCCGACACCCGCCACCACACGAATGGTGTTGGCAGGAAAACACGTACAATAAGATGAAAACAAAGATAACATACTTAGTCCTGCTGTTCCTGCTGAGCACGCCGGTCTATGCGCAAAAAAGCACAGAAAACAAGCCTTGGATAGTGAAGGCCGTCAACAAAGTAGGTGCTTTCATCGACACCATGGCCACCAGAGGTATCGACAAGCGCTACATCTACGTACCGGAACGCCCCTGGCAACTGGTGCTGAAGAATCATATCAACGACATGTACATGAGCGTAGAGGCAACCGTCACAGAAGAAGAAATGGCCCGCTACGGCTACAAGGGGCACTATACGATGAAGTCTACCTTCGAACCGCGATTCACGTATAACGTTGGTTTGTGGATAGGCTACCGAGGCTACGGCCTGGGGTATAACATCTCGCTGTCGAAAAGCAACGGCAACAGCTTCTCGATAGGTGCCACCGGCTCACGATACGGCATCAACCTGCGCACACGCAGCCTGGACACCAGAGAGCTGAATGTCAACCTGTGGGGTGAGGATGAAGATGGGCAATTCGACGGGGAGATGAAGGGCTTTCATGCCTGGGACGACATCAGCATCAGGACGTTCATACTGGATGGCTTCTACATGCTGAACGGCAAGCGATTCTCATACGCCGCCGCCTATGACCAGTCCGTCGTACAGCTGCGCTCGGCAGGTTCGCTGATGGTAGGAGCCATGTGGTATCAGTCCAGCGTCGACTTTTCGCAGGCCAAGAACGCCCCGATTATACAGGTCATGGGCAACACGGGAAAGATGAAAATCCAGGAAGGCGGCATCGGTGTCGGCTATTCCTACAACTGGGTTCCGATGAAGAATCTGATGGTCAACGTAACAGCCATGCCGATGCTGCTGTTCTACAACCGGAAGAAAGTGACGCTCTACGACTCCAACTACGACATCTTCCTGTTTGAAGACGAAGTCTCGAAGAACGGCAAGAAGGCCTATCCAGAGGATGCCGACGACCTGTCGTGGACGGACGACGTGACGCTGGAACAGACCCGGGAAGTGGTGAAGCACGGCAACGTGTCGTTCAATCTGGATGCCCGTGCATCCATCACCTACTGCTGGGACCGGTACTTCCTGAACGTCCACGGCCAGTGGAACCAATTCAAGCACAGCGTGGACAACAACACGCTGAAGCTGAACGACTGGTTTGTCAACGCCTCGCTGGGCATAAGGCTTTAAAACCGGCGGTAACTCAGGACATTTTAATCCAGCACTTTGACGATATGAGAAGACTATTTACACTTTTATTCATGGGCATAACAGCTATTGCTGGCTATGCTACCGACTACAACGTACCCATCACCGTCACCATCAACGGAGTGACATCGGAACAACATGCTGTCATTTCCGTCAATGAAGTCGACGGACGGTACGACATCACCCTGAACAACTTCATGCTTCAGAGCGCAGACGCCAACATAGGCGTAGGGAATGTGGAACTCAGGGGTATCAAGCCCTATCAGGACGGCAATGCCACCCTACTCATCGCTGCCGACCAGGTGACCATCACCGACGGCAACGACCCTGCTGTGACCACCTGGCTGGCCAGCATATTGCCTCCTGTCAACGTGCTGCTGCGCGGCAAGATTGAGGGCGAACACCTGCGGTGCTGCCTCGACATCGACCTGACGGAGAGCCTGGGACAAAAGATAGAAGTGGGCATCGGCGGCGGATACCAGTTGCCGAACCAGAGTTTCGAAAGCTGGCACACATCGACCGGCACCTACACAGAGCCCAACGGCTGGCATTCGTTCGAGAGTGCCACCGGCACTATGGCGATGCTGGCCGGCCATCACATAGAGAAATCGGGCGACGCCCATTCCGGTGCGGCCAGCGCACGCATCTTTGCCTCGTCCATCATCGGCATCATCGCCAACGGCACGATGACCACCGGCCGCATGAACGCAGGAGCCATATCAGCCACCGACCCTGCCAACAATGCCTATCTCGACATGACCATGACGGACGTCGACGGCAATGGCGACCCCTATTACATGCCCTTGTATTCGCGTCCTGACTCTGTCGCCGTCTGGGTGAAGTTTGCCCAAGGCACTCCCAACAGCGAGCATCCCTATGCCACCATCAGTGCCGTCATCACCGACGGCACCTACTACCAGGACCCTGAGGACAAAGAGTACACCAACGTCGTGGCAAAAGCCGGCTACAACCAGATAGCCACCACAGACGGCCAGTGGGTGCGCATCGCAGCACCCTTCGTGTACACTGATGCTACCGCCAGTCCACAGGCCATCCTCATCACCATATCCACCAATGCCGACCCCGGGCAGGGCAGCGACAAGGACGAAGTACTGGTCGACGACATCCAGCTCATCTACAATGCCAACGTTTCCGGTCTGAAGATTAAGGGTCACGACGTGCCGGACTTCAGGGCTGACCGTAGCACGTATGAAATGCAACTTGACGAGGCCGTCGCCGCCAGTGACGTGGAGGCTGTCGTCAACGGACGGGCCACGCATACGGTCAAGCATGTTGAAGTGACGGACGGCTACTACCTGTGCACGGTGTCAGCCATCGGTGCTGACATGTCGGCCACGACGAGCTATACCGTCAACGTGAAGAGCAGTGCTGCCGGCATCAAAGGCATCAAGACCGCAACAAATCTGACGGTTCTCTATTTCACCCTCGACGGTCGTCGGGCTGAGACGCTGGTGCCCGGTCGGATATACATCTGCCACCAGGCCGACGGAACCGTCACTAAGGTTTGCCCATAAGAATGGGGATGACGAGCTTGACGGTGACGTTGCGCCCCATGTTGTAGACACCACGGCGGCCCGTAGCCTCGTTGACGTCGAGATACTTCAGGCGGCTCAGGTGGTTTTGGTAGGCTCTGTCAAGAAGATTATGGGCCGTCAGATACAGCTCAGCGACCTTCTTTCGTCCCCAATGGACATCAGTGCCTGCCGAGAGGTTGAGCAGCGTGTATGAGGGAGTCGCGGTCTCCGTATCGTCGGCACTATAGATATGGTTCTGACTTAGATAGCACTCGATGCCTGCCGAGAGAAAAACATTGTTGAGCGAGAGGCCGGAGGTATAGTGGGTGTGGTGCTGCCCCGGGGCATGACTATGCCCTACGGTGGTATGGGAATGGTGCATGAGTTCCCACTTCAGTTCCGAGGTCCAGCGCGGAGCGGGCGTCATGGGCAGATAGCGGATGGAAGCATCAGACTGGTGCAGCTGACGGGCATCGACATAGGAAAACGTGTTGGCGAAATGGACGGAATGGACGGGATGGACATCCACGCCGGCCTCGAAGCCCAACAGACGGGCATCGCCCTGAGTATAAGCATAGGTGAGGCACCCCTCCTGCATCACAACGGGCAGCCGGTGGGCGAAGATGTAGTTGTCGATGCGATTGGCAAAGAGCGCCAACTGAGCCGACACATAGCGCGACATAAAGTCAAGGCCCAGGTCGACCTGCAGACTGTATTCGGCCTTCAGCTGAGGGTTGCCGATTTCGAAGCGCTGCGTACCTTCGTGTTCGCCGTTGGAGGCCAGTTCACTCATGTTGGGGGTGCGGAAGCCACGAGCCACATTAAGACGCAGCGTGAAGCCGCTGTTGGCATTCCAGACAGCACCCACACTACCCGTCACACCATGGAAATGACGGCTGAAATCGGTAAATCGCATCGCACCATCGTCCTCCAACCCATCGCCATGCAGCCGGCGGTAGTCATAACGCAGGCCGCCATTCAGCGTCCAAGGGCCTGCCGTCTTGCTCAGAGTGGTATAGAGGCCCAGGTCGAAGAGGCGGTAGTCGGGAATCAGGTATTCGTCGCCCAGGTTTTGCGACTGCTGCCACATGCCCCCAATGCCTGCCGACCATTTCCAGCCGTTCCACTCGTTGGTCAGGTAGCGCAGGTCGTAGGTCAGGGTATGGAGCTTCAGAAAGAGGCCGGGCTCGTCGGCACTCTCCTCATACTCCTGACGCCGGTTCTGCTGGTAACCGATGATGGCTTTCAGGACACCCGTAGGAAGATGCAGCGCATTGTCACTCACCAGTTTATAGTGCTTCACCTGCTGGAAGGGCAACGACTTGGAGTAGCTCTTGGGAGAACCCAATGGGCACAGTTCGCCAGTGACGGCGTCGCGTTCGCCCTCTATGATGCTGGGCGTCAGGTGATAGGCCACCCACGTCAGACGGGAATGACCCCACTGCTTGTTGAGGCCCACCATCAGACGGCCCGAGCGCTCACGGAACTGGGAGCCAGGCACATAACCGTCGTACTTGTTCTTATAGGCATGAGCCATCTTGTCGCTGTAGCGGGCATCCCACACAAAACCTTTCTGGTTGCCGGCCATCGACAGCGAGTAGTGGAAGAGACCGTTGTTGGTCTGATATTCCGTACTGGCATGGGCTTGCAGGGCACCATCGGCCAACGTAGGCTGGCCATGCAGGATGACCACACCCGCCATAGCATCGGAGCCATACATCAGCGAGGCAGGACCTTTCAGCACTTCCACGCTGTTCACATTTCCACCGTCTACCTCGATGCCGTGCTCGTCGCCCCACTGCTGTCCCTCCTGGCGCACGCCTTCGCTCATCACCACCACACGGTTGTAGCCCAAGCCGCGGATGATGGGTTTCGAAATGCCTGAACCCGTGGTGAGCTGTGAAATGCCAGGCTGGCGGGCAATGGCGTCGATGACATTGGTTGACGACGTGGCTCGCAGGTCGTGGGGACTGACAATGCTGATGGGTGCCGTGGCATGTTTCAGTTTCGTGTCGCCTGTAACGCCAGTCACCACCACTTCATTCATCTGCAGGTGGCGGAAGAACACGTCGGTAGAGTCCTCGCCCTGATGATGGTGTTGGGCTAAGGAGGACAGGCTCTGAAGACTCAGGAGGAAAAAGAGGTAAAAACGCATCTTCATTTCTGCTGGCTAAATAATTCAGGCTGCAAAGGTAACGAAATAAAGTGAAAAAAGAGGAGGCGACCGCAATTTTTTCTCTTTTCACTTTTCACTTTTCACTTTTCTTTGTACCTTTGCAGGCAATATGATTAAGGTATTACACAACTGGCTGACGACGTTCGGCAAATTTATCATACTGATGGGGCGTACGTTCTCGGTGCCCGAGCGGTTCCGCATGTTCTGGAAGCAGTATGTCAAGGAGATGGAACAGCTGGGCATCAACTCCATAGGCATCGTGCTGCTCATCTCGTTCTTCATCGGAGCCGTAATCTGCATTCAGATGAAGCTGAACATCCAGTCTCCCTGGATGCCACGCTGGGTGTCGGGCTACACGACGCGCGAAATCATGCTGCTGGAGTTTTCGAGCAGCATCATGTGTCTGATACTGGCCGGCAAGGTGGGGTCGAACATCGCGTCGGAGATAGGCACCATGCGCGTCACCCAACAGATTGATGCGCTAGACATCATGGGTGTCAACTCGGCCTGCTATCTCATTCTGCCCAAGATTCTGGGGATGCTGACCATCATGCCCCTGCTGGTCATCTTCTCGTCGGCAATGGGCATCATCGGTGCCTATGGTACTGCCTACGTAGGCCATATCATCGTGCCCGACGACCTGACCTTGGGTCTGCAGCACTCCTTTCAGCCTTGGTTTGTGTGGATGTCCATCATCAAGAGCCTCTTCTTTGCCTTCATCATCTCTGCTGTGCCTTCGTACTTCGGCTATACGGTGGAGGGCGGTTCGGTCAACGTGGGCAAAGCGTCAACGGATGCCGTCGTGTCATCGAGCGTACTGATACTGTGTAGTGACGTATTCCTAACTCAACTGCTGTCATGATAGAAGTAAAGAACCTGTATAAGAGTTTTGAGGACAAGGACGTGCTGAAGGACATCAACACGGTGTTCGAAGACGGTAAGACCAACCTGATTATCGGCCAGAGCGGTAGCGGCAAGACGGTGCTGATGAAGAACCTGGTGGGGCTGTTGGAGCCCACACAAGGGCAGATTCTCTATGACGGACGCGACTTCGTGCAGATGTCAAAATCGGAAAAAGTACACATGCGTCGCGAGATGGGCATGATATTCCAGTCGGCAGCTCTCTTCGACTCGCTGACGGTATTGGAAAACGTGATGTTTCCGCTGGACATGTTCTCCACGATGAACCTGCGCGAACGGCAGAAGCGGGCAATGGACTGTCTGGCCCGCGTCAACCTGGTGGGTGCCGAAGGGAAGTTTCCCGGTGAGATATCCGGAGGTATGCAGAAGCGCGTAGCCATCGCACGGGCTATCTCCATGAATCCCAAATACTTGTTCTGCGACGAGCCGAACAGCGGACTGGACCCCAAGACATCGCTGGTGATTGACGAACTGCTGCACTCCATCACTCGGGAGTTTAACATGACGACCATCATCAACACCCACGACATGAACTCGGTGATGGGTATTGGCGAGAACATCATCTTCATCTACGAAGGACACAAGGAATGGCAGGGGATGTCAGGCGACATCATGGAATCGCCCAACAAACGGCTGACCGACTTCATCTTTGCCAGCGACCTGCTGAAGGAGATGCGTGAGGCGGTGACTCACCACGAGAAGTAATGCCCCCGCTACGACAACAGACGGCGGGAAAAATAGCGTACGGGATACCAGACGGAAAGGAAGCCGACGGCCAATACGGTCATGAAAATAAGGACGATATCCCACGGATGGACGCTGACGGGATAGGCATTGACAACAAACGAACCTTCACTGGTACCAAGACGCACGATGCCGTACTGCTGCTGCAGCAGACAGAGCAAGAGTCCGATGGCAATGCCGAGAATGGCACCGATGAAACTAATCATGCGACCTTCGAAAAGGAATATCCGGCTGATTTGGCGGTCGCTGGCACCTAAATTGCGGAGGGTGACGACATCGTTGCGCTTGTCGATAATCAGCATCGACAGCGAACCAATGATATTGAAACAGGCTATCATGAGGATAAAGGTCAGGAAAATGTAGGCTATCAGCTTCTCAACCTTCATAATGCGAAACGTGTCGTCCTGCTGCTCATAGCGGTCGGAAACGGTGTACTTGCCACCAGCCAACTGCTGCATAGTCTGTTTCACACGATCGAAATCGCTGCCGGGTTTCAGGCGCAGTTCCAATGAAGACAACATGCCGTCCTGCTGAAACAGACTGCGGGCAAAAGTCAGAGAAGTAAGAATATAGTTCTTGTCGTACTTGCCCTGCTTCATGCAAAACACCACCCCTGGGGAGTATAGTTCGTCTTCCACAAAGCCTTCCTCGGGATTGGTCAAGTCCAACTGGCCTTCGCGACGGGGTGCATAGACCTTCAGCGGTTGCTGATAGGTGTAGCCAAGCCCCATCTGATAGGCAATGCCCAAGCCGGGAATGCCATAGTTGATATCGGCGGCATGTAGTTCGAAGACACCATCGCCCTCCAAGATCTCGCGGATATGGGTCAGCTTGTCGAAATTGTCTTCCACGCCCTTCACCTTGACCATCATCTGGCGGTCGCCATACATAATGAGGGCCTGGTCTTCGAGACATTCGGTGGCCACTTCTACTTCGGGCAGCTGACGGATCTTGGTCAGCACAGGGTCGGCAGCCGGAGCGGTCTTGCCCTTGACGGGCATCACCTTCAGCTGTGGGTCCATCTGGGTGAAGAACGACGCCACCAGGTCGTGGAAACCGTTAAACACCGAGAGCGTCACCACCAAGGCCATCGTAGCCACAGCAACACCCACCACAGAGATGGCGCTGATGACGTTGATAGCATGGGTAGACTTCTTGGAGAAGAGGTAACGCCGGGCTATGTAAAACGGGAAATTCATTCTTCACTCATCATTCTTCACTCATCATTTTTTAAGCAATTCGTCAATGCGATTAATATAGTCGAGCGAATCGTCAATAAAAAAGCGCAGTTCGGGAATAATACGCATCTGATGACGGACGCGGGTGCCTAACTCGTAACGTATCTGCTTCTCATTCTTGGTGATGTTGTGAATCAGCTCCTCACCTCGCTCCGAAGGGAATATGCTCAGATAGGCCGTGCAGATGCTCAGATCGGGCGATATCTTGGTACGCGTCACGCTGACCATCACACCATGCATAGAGCGGGTCTGCTCCTGAAAGATGAGTGAGAGTTCCTTCTGGAGCAGACGGGCTATTTTGTTTTGTCGTGTCTCTTGCATATAAACATCTAATTATCAATTCATTTCTCAATTTCAAGCACCTCGACATCGAAGACCAGAGTGCTGAAGGGGGGAATCTTACCAGCACCACGGGCTCCATAGCCTAACTCCTGAGGGATGTAGAGTTGCCATTTGGAACCGACGGGCATCATGGTGAGTGCCTCCGTCCAGCCTTTGATGACCTGATTGGGGGCAAACGAGGTGGGCTGGCCACGCTGGTAGCTGCTGTCGAACACCGTGCCGTCGATGAGACGGCCCTCGTAGTGCACCTTCACCTTGTCGGTAGCTTTGGCCACGGCTCCGGTGCCTTGCTGCAACACCTTATACTGCAGTCCACTGGGAAGCACTACAACGCCTTCCTTCTGGGCATTCTGCTTCAGAAATTCCACGCCGGCGGCCTTCTGCTGTGCCTCCTTCTGCTGATGAATAGCGGTCACCCGCTTGTTGAGGAAGTCGTTAGCCAAGGCAGTTTTAAACAGGGTGGTATCGCCATGCAGGGCATCGAAGAGTCCTTGGTAGGCCAAGTGGTACTGCAAGGAATCGGGGGTGTCCTTCAACTCTCCGGCCAGCCCGCCTAAGAAACGCTCACGGATGATGCCGGCCAACACGTAGCCTGCGGTATAGCTCAATGAGTCGCTGCCCGTCAGCAGCTGAACGGTATGGGCTGACGGCTGCTGTTTCTTGTCTTTCTTGGCGGCCTCAGCAGTAGACAAAATAGCACCCGCCACAAAAAGGGCGAGTGCTACTGTGATAGCTTTCTTCATTACTTCTTAGGATCTACTTCGAGCAGTTCAATCTTGAAAATCAGCATGGAGAAGGGCTTGATGTCTGCACCCTGCTGACGCTCACCATAGGCCAGCTCCTGGGGAATGTAAACCTCCCAGATAGAGCCTGCAGGCATGTGAACCAGGGCGTCGGTCCAACCTTTGATAACCTGATTGGCACGGAAATCGGTGGGCTGGCCGCGCTTGTAAGAGCTGTCGAACACCTTGCCGTCCATCGTCTTACCCTCGTAGTGAACTTTTACGCGAGAGGTGTCCTTAGGCATAGCACCGGTACCCTCCTTGATGACCTTGTACTGTACACCGCTGGGCAACACCTTGACTCCTTCCTTCTTGGCATTGGCCTTCAGGAACTCTTCACCGGCCTTCTTGTTGGGACCAAACTCTTTCTCCATGTTCTTGGCCTTGATGGCACGCATCATCGTCTGAGCCAACTGCTGAGCAGAGTCAACAGACATAAGGCCTCCCTTGCCGATGGTACCGCTGATGAAACCGGCCATGAAGTTCTTCAGGGAAATGGTCTTGGTGGAGTCCTCACCAAACAGCTCGTGGTTGATGCCCTTCACCATCTGGCCGGAAATCTGCTGACCAATCTGGATACCGGCATAGTAGGCGGCTTTCTTCTTGTCGTCGCCAGCATTGGCACCTTCATTCAGACCCCTGACAAACTCGTCCATGTAGGTGGTGTCAACACCTAAGCGACCTACGAGATAATCCTTCAGACCCTGAGTCTGGGCCATACCAATGGCATAGCTGACGGTATCAACATCGGTTCTCAGACTTGCCTTGGGAGCACCATTGCCGCATGACCACATCATGACGGCTGCTACAGCTGCAATAGCTGCAAAAGTAAACTTTTTCATTGCTTTGTGTATATTACATTACTTGAATTAATTCCACATCGAATATCAGCGCGGCATAGGGAGGAATCGACTGTCCGGCACCACCTTCGCCGTAAGCCAGGCGATAGGGGATGAAGAAACGGTACTTGGCACCCTCCTGCATCAGCTGCAAGCCCTCGGTCCAACCTGCTATCACCTGCTGAAGTCCGAACACGGCGGGCTCACCACGCTGTACGCTGGAATCAAACACAGTACCATCAATGAGGAAACCTTCATAGTGGCACTTCACCGAATCCTTGGCAGTGGGTTTCTTGCCATTGCCTTCTTTCAACACCTGATACTGCAGGCCACTGGGCAACGTCACCACGCCCTGCTTCTTAGCGTTCTCTGACAGATATTTCTCGCCAGCCTCCTTATGGACCTTACCGGCCTCTTGGCGCTGCTTGTTGATTTTTTCTTCTTGTTGGGCGAAATACTCCTGAACGATGCGCTGAGCATCAGAACTCTTCACCTTCAGCTCGTTGCCGGATATCACATCCTTGACGGCCTGTGCAAAATCGTCGATATTCAGGGCTGAGCCACCCATGTTTGCCAACTGGTGGCCAATGCCAATACCCAGTGCATAACTTACTTTATCCATACCTCTTATACCTTATTTTATTAAAATCGGGCGCAAAGGTACAAATATTCTGCGATTTATGAGCGATATTTCGAGAAAAATTGCTAATTTTGTGCATTCTTAATACTTGGCTTATGAAAAAGATAGTTGTTTTGACGGGTGCCGGCATGTCCGTAGAAAGTGGATTGAAGACGTTCCGCGATGCCGACGGTTTGTGGGAGGAGTACCCTGTACAGCAAGTGGCTACACACGAAGGATGGCTGCAAGACCCCACACTGGTGACGAAGTTCTATAACATGCTACGCAAGAAATGCTGGAACGTAAAACCCAACGAGGGCCACAAGTTGGTGGCTGCCCTGGAAGACAAATACGACGTGACGGTTGTAACGCAGAATGTTGACAACTTACACGAGATGGCGGGGTCAAAAAAAGTGATTCACCTGCACGGCGAACTGATGAAGGTATGTTCAAGCAACGACCCTGACGACCCACGCTACCAGCAATTACTGACACCCGACAACTGTGAGGTGGAACCTGGCACGAAGGCTGGCGACGGCTCTTTGCTGCGCCCGTTCATCGTATTTTTCGGCGAGGCAGTACCCAACATCACGATTGCTGCCGAAGCGTGTCAGCAGGCCGACATCTTCATCATCATCGGCACATCGCTCAACGTCTACCCCGCCGCAGGACTTATCCAGTACACGCGGCCCAACATCCCCGTCTACCTCATCGACCCCAAGCCCGTCAGCACGGGCAGCCGCCATGTGACACAGATTCAGAAGGGGGCCTCAGAAGGCATGAAGGAACTGGTTACTCTGCTTTAGCCTGCTCGCCATTCATCAACCGCTGATATTCACCCGCAGTATTCAGGATTCGCTCGGCTTCACGCAACGTCTTGTCCGAGCGAATGCCTGATTGCAGCTGACCGCTCTGGTAATAGTAGGCTCCCACTATCTCCTGCTCCAGCACTCGCATGATTTCAGCACGGTGCAAGTCTAAGTCACGGGATACATCGTGATGGTCCAGCTTCGCCTTCAAGGCCTCAAACTCGGCTTTAGCATCGTCATAATAGCCCTCAAACTTAGCCGTTTTCACCAGTTCATCCAGCTGCTTCTTGCTGACCTGATCATAGGTGAATCCCGCCTTGATGACACGCTGCTTGAAGTCCTCATAGTCGGCATCAGTCAAACAGAAGTCTGAGGCAGGGGCTATCGTCGGATGCTTGGCAATATAGTCTACGACATAGTCAAACATCACCTCGGTAGAATCCAACCTGTCCAAATACAGAGTCACATTGGCCATCGTGTCCGGCTTCACCTCTACATCGGGTTTGATGCCTTCCTCCATCGTTATTCCGCGACCACTGGGCAGGTAGTAGCGAGATGTCGTCAACTTCAAGTTAGCATTATAGGGTAAGTCAACGTTGGGCACCTGCACCAAACCTTTTCCATACGTGCGCGTACCTATTATAATACCTCTCTTCAAGTCCTGTAGTGCACCGCTGGTAATCTCTGACGCGGAGGCCGTCTCCCTGTTCACCAGCACTACGATGGGCATCACGGTATCAACAGGCTCCATACGTGTCTTGTAGGTTGAGTTGGCACGCTTCAGTTTACCCTTCGTCTCCACAATCTGTATATCCTTCGCCACCCATAAGTTCAGGATGTCGACACACTCCGAAAGCGAACCGCCACCATTGCCACGCAAATCAAGGATCAGTTTCTCCGCCCCCTGCTTCTTCAGGTCAAGATAGGCCAGACGCATGGGCTTGGCAGGTTCACCGGTAAACGTATTCAGGTTGATATACCCCACCCTATTGGGCAACATACCATACCATGTGATTTCAGGCATCTTGATGGCCCTGCGAGTAATCTTGAAACTCATCTTCTTGCCGGTCGACGGACGTTCTATCTTCAACACAAACGTAGTACCTGGTTCACCACGCAGATGGCTGCTCACATAGGCCGTCTGCTTGTCAGTCATGAGTGTATCGTCAATCTGCAGAATAATGTCGCCTTTCTTCAACCCAACCTCTGCTGCAGGCATACCGGCATACGGCTCATCTATCACGCAACGCTTTAACTTCTGGTGATAGCGAATCAACGCACCGATGCCAGCATATTTACCCGTCAGCATCGTCTTCAGCTCCTTCTGGCGCTCCTCAGGATAATACTCCGTATAGCGGTCCAGAGAACTCAGCATCGCATCAATGCCCGCAGTTATCACCTTATTGGCATCCAGGGTATCAACGTACATCAGATCCAAGTTCTTGTAGAGCGCGTTGAAGATCTCCAGATTCTTTGCCACCTCCATATTATGGTTCTTCGCCTCCTGACCACTTGCCATCAATGCCGTCAGAGACACCAATATGGCTATCAAAACATGTCTTTTCATCATCTCTATTATTATTTCCGCGTGCAAAATTACAAAAAATTACGTTCCTAATGAATTTTTTCCCAAAAAAGTTTGCAGGATTCAAAAAAACTCCTTACCTTTGCACCCGCAAATCAGAAATGAC
>AUXO014050761.1_pt1 | contig 13090 bp, 10 predicted proteins | sample 768731 | NCBI WGS metagenome assembly AUXO01 (sample SAMN02715735, study PRJNA202380) | gut metagenome | biome: sheep rumen | host: Ovis aries | place: New Zealand: Palmerston North
AGAGCTGGTAGGCGGACTTGAACCGTCAACCTACTGATTACAAATCAGTTGCTCTACCGATTGAGCTATACCAGCAATCATGTAGCTTATATATTTTATCATAAATATATTTTTTGTCAAGATTCCTATTCTATAGTAAGTATATCAGCAAAACCAGTAATATTAAATACATCCATGATTACATCTGCCACATGGATAACCTTCATACTACCTACCTTTGCCATAGTTTTTTGTGCTGTAAGAAGTGCTCTAAGCCCAGCTGATGATATATACTCAAGTTTTTCAAAATCAAAAGTAAGATTTTTTACCCCATCTATATTATCTTCAATCGCTTTTGAAAAATCACCTGCAGTAGCAGCATCTATTCTACCCTCAGGAATAACCAAAAGATTCTCACCTTCTTTTTTTACATTTACTACCATGTAGAACTCCTCCTATATTTTCTTTATAAGTGTAAGTATGTTTTTCTTGTCTTTATACTCATATAGCACTTGATCCATACTCTTTTTCACAATATATATACCAAGTCCACCAACTTCTCTTTCTTCCACAGGAAGATTGGTATTAGGGTCTTCTCTCTCAAGTGGATTGTAAGGTTTCCCGCCATCAATAAATATTATCTCAACTTGATTGTCTTTACCTTTCTCATCAAACTTAACTGTCACTTTTCCATCAACAGGCTTATATGCATAATTTGCAATATTTGAAAAAACTTCATCAACGGCAATGTCTATCTTCTTTTTTACATTTTCATCACAATTTAATCGTATAAGTTCTGCATTCAAAAATTCTACGACTTTATCAATATTTTCAATTGTTGCATCAAGTGTTATCTCTTTTACCATAACAGCTCTCCATATCATTGAAAATGTGTACTGTGCTTATGTATTTTAATCCTTTAATTATAGCAGACATTATACAAAATGTCTACATAATTATAGCTAATCGGAAATGAGTCCCCGCTTTATCTCATCAAAAAGTTCTAATCCTTCTTCTATTTTAGAAATATTACCAATGGATATTTTCTTTCCTTCTTCCAGTGCTTTAATATAGATACTTTTCAAGCTCTCTATATCACTTGATGTAGTAGATAGTATTTCTCTCATATATCTACTATATCTCTCTGGTCTTTTCTCATCCCATTTTGAAAGCATTTCACTTATAGCAATAGTTGCAGAATCAAACTTTGTAAGCGGGTATGAGAAATATGAATATGCACTTATTTTATAATCAATAAGCGACTCTTCATCCACTTTCATATCAGCTATAATATCAATAAGCTTATCATATACTTCATAAGTCTCTTTTAAGTATGGATCTCTATAGGTCTGAATATACAATCCATCTATTCCTGCGCTTGCAGATGCCCCATACGAACTTCTCTTCACTCTAAATTCTTGATAAAGTATATCGCTGTCAAGAATATTATTAAATACATAATACTTTCCATTAAAAACAATATTATTATTTTTTAAAGGTAATGCAATATAATTATACTGAACATTTGTATCACATGCCACTGCAATATTTTTATCCATCCTCTCGAGTGTATTATATTCTGCTTTATCTCTTTTACTGTAATCAAATCCCGATGTCAAATCAACAACTTTCTTTTTTATGCTTCTTACTGCGTCAAAATCTGACACAATCATGCATACCATACCATCTTTATTTTTTATATCCTTATATAGTGTCTCACAATCTTTCAGTAGTTCAAAAAGCTCTTCATCACTATATTTCATCACATCTCGCAAAAACTTTATGTAATCAATTCCGTCGACATGGACATCATACTCATAGTCATGATTTATAAAAGCCCTAATTAAAAGATTGGCATAGCTTGAAGGGTTAGAGTTAATACCTGAAATCATATTGTTATATGATTTTGATACACAATCTCTAAGTTTTTTTACATCATCAAATTTAGTTTCGTAAAATAGTTCTTTAACCAAATCAAAAACATTATCAAGATTTTTATCAAGTGACATCATAGAGAATGAGAGATATGGATTATACCCACCACTTCTATACACATTATTGTAAAGACTTACATCATAGTTATATGCATATAATGAAAACTCATTACTAAGTGTAAAATCTTCATAATTTGTTGTTGGTAAATATAAAAGTAACTCTGACAATAATTTAAGTTTCAAAATGTCTTCATAGGGCACTTTACTCGTATCTAAAAGTATGTTTACATAATTATACTTTATGTCCTCAATATCACTTCTTACAAATTTAATTCCCTCTATATTTTCTTCATAAGCATAAAAGTTTTGATTATATTCAGAAGCTGTACTGAGTGTTGCTATTCGTACCTTATCTATAAGAGAAACTTTATTGTTCTCTTCTACCCACTTATCATACTCTTTAGTTTCATTTACAAGTAATTTAAGTTCTCTATCACTCATCTCTTCTTTCATCTTTTTTAAAGCTTCAAGTTTTTGCTTATTTTTATCTTCAAGAAGACCTTTCTTCGGTTTTGTGACTACAAGAACTCTATCAGCGCTACCACCTAAATACTTTTCCGCAAGGTCAAAAACTGTGCCATCATAATATCTCTTTTCTACATCAGCTACACCTTTAAGATATTTAAAATATCCCATAAGGTCTTTTCCATTATCTGCAAATGCCATATCATAAAAGTAAGGTAGATTGTCGGTAAATCCATGCGAATCTCTTTCAAACTCTGTGTCCATAGTAGTCGCATCCACAAACGACATAAGCGTCAGCTCTCCAAAGCCTTCATTTACTTCTTTTTCAAAAGCTTCTTCAACTATTTCCTTTACAGTATCTTTATCGCTTTCATCGACGTTTGTAAAAACGATCTCGATGTATGGCTTCGACTGGGGCAGAAAATTACTTATAGCAAACTCTGTTTCTGGTAGTTTTTCATTCATTAGACTTCTTATATACCCTGCATCACTTGATAAATCGTCTAAGATAAGTGAAAATATACCAGCCTCATAAGGTGTCATCCCTTCAAATGACACAGCATAAGTTATGACACTCTTGCCATCAATCTCTGATGCACTTGATACAGGAAAATCAAAAGTTTTTTCTACAAAGCCATCAATTTCTTTATATAATTTGTCTTCCTTATCTATAGTCTTCTTGTCAAAATCTGATAGATAGTTTTCATCTGCATATACTAGATATTTTTCATAATCTATATCTCCATAAAGTGTCATAATCATGTTGCTTGGATGATAATACATATCATGAAATTCATTTATATCAGTAAGTGTAATCTCTGGTATATACCTTGTATCTCCGCCCACATTAAAACTTACAAAACTATCTGGAAAAAGAGTTTTTACTGTATTATTATGTGAAGTCTCATAGATGTCAGATTCAACGGCAGCCATTTCGCTATACACAACACCCGACATATCAATATCAGAATTATCATCAGATAAAGTGTAGCGATATGCTTCTCTATCAAGTATCATTTGATCATTTAAGACATTTGGGTAAAATATACCATCTATATAAAATTTATAATTCAAGAAAAGCTGTTCATCAGACAATGATCCCATCGGATAGACAGTAGATTGCTGTGCTGTAAATGCATTAAGATATGTACTATAAGTTTTACTGATCATTTCAAAAAATAAGTTTCCATTATTGTAGTTTTTGGAGCCAGCGAGTGTTGAATGTTCAAAGACATGAGGGATACCCTTATCATCATATGCGAGAGTATTAAATCCAAGACTTACAGACTTATCCATATCATCATTTGATATGAGAAAGCAAGTTGCCCCTGTATCAAGATGCTCCATAACTACAACTTTCGCATTTCTTTCATTATAGTCAAACACTTTACTTACTTTAAATCCACCAATCACATCTCCGTATTTTGGAAGCGGGTATCTTGATAGTGTCTTCACATCACCATAAAGGTCAGGTATCTCATCCCATATATCTTCTTCTTCAACCACTACAGAGCTTGTAGCTTCAGTGACCGTCTCTTTTACTTTCTTATTTATCACATCTGATACAATAGCTACAAAGCGATCAAAGATATCTACTCCATTTATTTTCATGCTAAACCGTACGCATGAAGATAAAAATACACAAGAGAATACAATTAAAAATACTACTAATATTATATTCTTTCTTTTATTCACACTCACCTCATCTATAAAAATATAATCTAGTCAAGATACTGTCTTATAACATTACTCGTTTCGCCTGTATTTCCGCCTATAGAATCTGGAACTATTGGTATAACTTCTGCATTTGGCATGACAAATTGTGTATCATCAGTAACTAAATCCATATATCTATTTGGCATTAGTATGAGACCATTATCCGCATGAATGTCACATTTTCTTCTTGGTTGAGTTCCATCTACAAAAAGCTCTGTATATGTAGCATCACCTCTTAAATCATGCTCGCACCCTACACCCGCAAGTAGCCCTGATTTCCTACACACTTTCTTTTCTATTATAGCAGGCGGTCTTGTAAAATCAGTCTTTGGAAGTGATGTATGGATAGTCGACATTATTCGTCTCCAGATATTTTTATGAAATGCCGTACCACCATTATTAATTCCCTTTCTTGTATCTTGAAGTGATTGATTTTCGTCGCACCCTCCCCAGATACCCGCAGTATAAAATGGCGTAAAACCTATAAACCATATATCATTATTATTGGTTGTAGTTCCAGATTTTCCAGCAACTGCCATACCATCAAAATGTGCACGGGTTGATGTAGGTGTGACATTCATATTGCTACTGCTAAATGCTTTACCGCCAACCATTGAGCCTGCCATAGCAGATGTAAGTAAGTAGGCATTTTCTTTTGACATAACTCTTACTGGTTTATTCTTTGTATTGTCAAGTATCACATTGCCATAGTGATCATACACTCTTGTATAAAGTATCGGCGTCTGATAATTACCGCCATTTGCAATTGCTGCAAATGCATTGGTCAATTCAAGGTTACTTACACCATATGTAAGTCCACCAAGTGCAGTAGCTGGATTTGCATCTTTTATCTCATCAAGCGAAGATATACCAAGTTTTTTTGCAAATTTAACTCCAACTTCAGGAGTTACAGTTTCCATAAGGCATCTTACTGCGATAATATTTAAAGAGTAAATTATGCCAGCACGAATATTTTGAAATCCAAGATATCCAGTTGAATACCAGTTTTTAAATGTCTTTGTCGAGCCGCCTATCTTATATGAATACTCACTATCATAATAAGTAGTAGCAAGAGTTTTATTATATAGTTCAAGTGCTGGAGCAAAGGATGAAAGAACTTTGAAAGTACTTCCAGGTTGCCTTTTACTTTTTGTAGCACGATTTAGTGACCTTGATACATTTTTTTCTCCCCTACCACCTGAAAGTGCAAGCACTTCACCAGTATTATGATTGATCAATACAAATGAAGCTTGTGGCTCAAGTATATAGTTAAGAGTCTCTCCTATAATAGTATCTCCATCCTTTATGACAGAGTCTTTAAAACTATTGATATATTGATTGGCAAGATCTTTTGTAGCAAAAAGGCCATCATACTTTTTATTTTTTAAAGTATTGACATGATAATTTTCTACATCAATCTGCGAATAGTGCGTCTCTGTGTCATCACTATGGTGTATAGATAGTCTATAGTCTATAGAATACTTTTTCACAGTATAGTTTGACTCACTATTTATCTCGGCATCCACAATTCTTTGTATCTCTGGATCCATTGTAGTCTCAACCCTAAGTCCTCCACTATACATGAGATTGCTCGCAAGGCTCTGTGTATATCCAAGCCTTTTCACTAGATCATCTTGAAGCTGATCGATTACCGCTTCAGTAAAATATGTATAAACTGACAATGTGCTTTCATTTTTTATCTCAACATTTTGTATGCGACTATACACATCATCATTGATCGCTTCTTCATACTCTTCTACTGTTATAAGATTTTGATCACGCATATTTTTAAGAGTTTGGCGCTGTCTTATCTTATTATTCTCTGGATGCGTTATCGGATTATTTTTTGATGGATTTTTAGTAATACTTGCAATTACTGCAGCTTCACTTATAGTAAGATCTTTTAATTCTTTATCAAAATATTTTTTTGCCGCTACTTTTACTCCCAAAGTATTGGATCCAAGATAGATTGTATTTAAGTAGTCAGCCATAATCTGCTCTTTAATTTCTTTTTTAGACATGGCATCTTGAGACTCATATTGAAGAGCAATGTATTGCTCCTGCAATTTTCTTACATACTTCTCAAAGCCTTTTTCGTTTTGTCCACTATTAAATACAGAGTTCTTTATAAGTTGCTGTGTTATAGTAGAACCACCACCACGACTTGAATCAGATTTTACGACACCATAAATCGCTCTTGCTATAGATCTAAAATCAACCCCTGAATGTTCCCAAAACCTTTCATCTTCTATCGCTACAAATGCATTGACGAGAATCTCTGGTATATCGCTAAACTTTACTGCCTCTCGATTGGATCCTTCTTGGACAAGAGTATCTATAGTATTGCCATTTTTATCTACTATCTTGGTAGCAAATGCTGTCGGCCCAAAGTGAAAACTTGTGAGAGGTGGGGTACTATCAAGGATTCCTTTTACCATACCAAGTCCTAAAAAGCAAGAAAGTAATCCCATACCAAAAATTGCAACAAGAATCTTTCTCAAGATATGAAGTTTCTTTTTCTTTCTTCTCTTCTTGCCTTGCTTTTTTTCTTCTACATCACGACCTTTAAACTCTCTTTTAGGAAGTGGTATAGCTTTTATACTTCTACTTTTTGATTTTTTAATTATATAATCCATCTATATAAATAATTCAAGAATTTCGACAGCATTCGTTGCTGCGCCTTTTCTTATCTGATCTCCTGTGCAAAAAAGTGTTATACCGTTTTCAAATACAAGGTCTTCTCTTATCCTACCTACTTCAACTATGTCTTTATCTGTAGTACTAAGTGGCATAGGATATAAAAACTTTTCTTTATCATCTACAAGCTTTACGCCCTTTGTATTTTTCAAGATTTCTTTTACGGAAGACACATCAAGTTTCTTTTCAAGTTCCATAGTCACGCTTATACTATGTGACCTCATGACAGGCACGCGCACACAAGTACATGTGACTTTTAAATCAGGAAGATGCATGATTTTTCTTGTCTCATTTTGCATCTTCATCTCTTCAGTAGTAAAGTCGTTGTCCGTGAATGACCCTATACAAGGTATCAAATTATAAGCTATCTGATTTTTAAATGCCCTTGATTCAAAATCAGGTGTATTTATATCTTTTATCTTGTGGTTAGGTATATCTTTATTTTTTGATAGGTATGCAACCTGCTCATCAAGTGCAAGCATACCATACACACCCGCTCCACTTACAGCTTGATATGTAGATGTTATCATCTTTTTTATCTTTGATACTTTATTGATACCATAGATAGCCATGTCAGTAATTATAGTAGAGCAATTGGGGTTACTGATTATACCCTTATTGAGCTTCACATCTTCACCATTAATCTCTGGCACGACAAGGGGGACTTCTTTATCCATCCTAAAGGCATTGGAGTTGTCTATAAATATAGCTCCTGCATCAACTATTGGTTTTGCAAAAACTCTTGCATACTCTGCTTCTACTGCGCCAAGTACAAAATCAAGACCTGCAAATGAAGTATCTTTTGCTTCTTCTATAATGATTTCTTTTTCTTTTCCACAAATATTTACCTTTACAACTTTTCCTGCAGATTTTTTAGATGCAAAAAGTTTAAGGTCACATTCTATCTTTCTCTCTTCTATACATTTTATCATCTGAAGTCCAACTGCTCCTGTAGCACCAAGGATACCAAGCTTTATCATAAGTCCTCCTTTACTTTATAAACTTTTCATATATACATCTTATAGATTTTTCAAAATCTTTACTATCAACACCTACAACTATACATATCTCATCAGTTCCTTGTGAGATAGTTTTTATATTGATATTATTTTCTCCAAGTGTCGCAAATATTTTTCCTGACATACCATGTTTATTGACCATCGCACGTCCTACTACTGCTATAAGTGATATCCCTTCTGTGACATGGACATCATCACACTCTATCTCGTCTTTAAGTTTAGAAATTATCTCATAAAGATATTTTTTGATTTTTTCTGTATCGACAACCACCGAAATACTGTCTACGCTTGATGGACATGACTCTATACTAATATTGTAGTTTTCAAAGATTGAAAGGACTTTACGTAAAAATCCCACTTCACTTGATATATGACTTTTGATACAAGTTATGACTGTAAATCCTTTCTTTCCTGATATCCCAGTTATATCATACGGCTTTTTCTTTTTATCCACTTCTACACAAGATTCCATAATCATGGTTCCAATATTTTCTGGGTCATTGGTATTTTTTATATTTATAGGGATATTTTTTGCTCTTACAGGAAATACAGCCTCGTCATGAAGTACATTTGCTCCCATATAGCTCATCTCTCTAAGCTCGCTATAAGTTATGTTGTCGATACGAAGAGGATTTTCTATTATTCTTGGATCACATACAAGAATTCCTGACACATCAGTCCAGTTCTCATAGAGATCGGCATTAACGACATTTGCAATTATCGAACCTGTAATATCCGAACCGCCTCTACTCATGACTTTAATCTTTCCATCTGGCATGGCTCCATAAAATCCTGGAAATACTATCTTCTCATCAGAACTTATATACTTATGAAGAGCTTCATCTGTTTTTTTTATGTCTATGTCGCCACTATAATCAAAAATAAACACATCTTTTGCATCTACAAATTTTGCATCAAGATACTCTGAAAGCATAAGTGCGGTAAGGTACTCACCTCTTGATACAAGATAGTCCACATCACTAATCTTTTTAATATCTTCTTTTATTTTCGCAAATTCTTTATCAAGATCTATTTTCAATCCTAATTCTTTTTTTATATTAAAATACTTTTCTTCTATCAAAGAAAACACATCATCAGCAGATAATTTATACTTTAGATGCGCATGCACTACATAGAGAAGATCTGTAACCTTATTGTCTTCTGCCTGAGATTTTCCGCATGCGGATGTAACTATAAACTTTCTGCTATCATCTGAATCAATTATATCCTTAACTTTTTTAAACTGGTCAGCATTTGCTACGCTTGATCCACCAAATTTTGCAACTTTAATCATATATATGTCCTTTCCTTATGCTTTATATATCAATTGACCTTTGCTACAAATAATATATCATCACTTCTAAGTTCTTTTTCATTCATGCCATTTACAAAATGACCTTTCTCGCCTTTTCTCTTTACATAAAACTTATCTGTAAAATCTTTATAGCAAACTACAACTTTATCTGTAGTTAATTCTGGTTTTGCTGATTTCTGGTGAATCCTCACAAGATCTTGTACTACCGAATGTGCTGTAGGATATCTTCCTGCTCCTTGCCCCTCAAAAGATAATCTTCCTTCTGTCTTACATGTGATCTCTATATAGTTATTATTGAGTGGCACATTGGCAATGGCTGTATATTTATCAAAAAGTTCTGGCATAACAAGAAGCATTTTGTTTATGCCATCATACTCTGCAATGAGCTTTACCACAAGTCCATTTTCAGTAAAAAATGCTATATCTTCTTTTGTCAGATTTCGCACTCCAAACTTAAGTATATTATCAATAGAATATGATTTTCCACTTGCTACATTGGATGCTACAATTGTCTTATAGAGGACATCATCTCCATCTATGTCAGAGCTTGGATCTGCTTCTGCATAGCCTTTGCCTTGTGCTTCTTTAAGTGCCACATCAAAGTCAATAGATTCTTTTGTCATACGATAAAGTATATAATTGATAGTGGCATTGATTATGCCTTTAAAACCTGTGATCTCATCAACTCTACTAATGCTTATAAGATTTTCTATAAATGGAATCCCACCACCTACTGATGCTTCAAAAAGTAGGTACACTCCTTTTTCATGCGCGAGATCTATAAGCTCATCATAGCATGTAGCAAGAAGAAGTTTATTGGAAGTAACTACATTTTTACCACGCTTCATTGACTCTATGACATAGGTCCTTGCAGGTTCAAGACCTCCAAGACACTCTACTACAGTATCTATTGAATCATCATTTATTATATCATTAAAATCATCAGTGATTATAGGAAGGCTTTTCTCCGATCCCTTTCTTCTAAGGATCTTTGCAACTTCAATATAAGATAGTTTATTGCCTGTCACTATATCATATACGCCTTTTCCAACTATTCCATAACCAAATATTGCTATCTTCATCTCGTCTCCTTAAACTATGTTTTCAATATGTCCTGATTTACCACCATCTTTTTCTTTAAGATATATGTCTTTTATAATCATCTTTTTATCAATAGCTTTAAGCATGTCATATACGGTAAGAAGTGCGATACTCACACCAGTAAGTGCCTCCATCTCGACTCCGGTCTTTCCATCACATTCAACTTTCGACATACAGGCAATCTCATATCTGCCATCAGGTAAAGCACAATCATTTACATCCCAAGTAATACTTGCATGAGTTATACTTATATTGTGACACATGGGTATAAGCTCAGAATTTTTCTTTATACCCATCACGCCAGCAGTTGTAGCCACAGTTAAAACATCACCTTTTTTCACAGTATTATGAGTCAATGCATCAAATGCCAACTTATCAATTAGTATCTTGCCACATGCAATCGCCACTCTATGTGTTATATTCTTTTCGCTTACATCAACCATGCGAGCATTGCCACTACTATCAAAATGAGTCAATTCCATAAGCACTATTCCTTCCTTAACTTTCCTTCTTTAAAATGCTTTCTGCAAAGTGCCACATATCTATCATTACCACCAAGTTCAACTTGTGGGCCATCTCTTACTATTCCTTCATCATTATACCGAGTATTGCAAGTTGCCTTTTTCCCACACCAGCAGACAGTCTTAAGTTCTTTTATAACATCAGCTATTGCAAGAAGCCTTTCTGATCCAGGAAAAAGTTCATTTCTAAAATCACACCTTAACCCATAGCATACTACTGGCACATCATAAAAGTCAGCAATATCTGATAGGAAGTCAACTTGTTCTCTTGTAGCAAACTGCACTTCGTCAATTATTACACAATCATATGCCTTTATCTCATCTTCAGACATTTTTACAAGGTCTTCTATAAATATAGATTCTTTTTCAAGACCAATTCTACTATGCACTACATCTTTCCCAAATCTATTGTCAATCTTAGGCTTGCACAAAAGTGCCTTTTGTCCTACTTCTTCATAATTAAAATGTGTCATAAGTGCATTGGCAGTCTTACTTGATCCCATCGCGCCATAATAAAAATATAGTTTTGACATATGCCCTCTCTTTTTTATATAAAAAAATTTAATATGCTTATAGATTAATAAATCAACCAGTTATATCATGCGAGCCATCCGTTAGCATCATTTCCAAGCCATGACCAATAGTATCTTTTACTGCGAGAAAATTTTCTTCTGCTGCTTTCTTTGATCCTGGTAAATTGATTATAAGCGAATCATCTCTTATGCCTGAAACCCCTCTTGATAAAATACTTTTATCCGTTATCTTATAAGTGATAAATCTCATAGCCTCTGGAATGCCACGCACTTCTTTCTCTATGATTTCAAGGGTCGCTTCAGGAGTTACATCAGTTTTTGAAAAACCAGTACCGCCAGTTGTCAAAATTAAATTGGCTTTATATCCTACTGCTTTTAGGAGTTCACTTTTTATAAGTTCTTTATCATCTGGTATAATACTTGTATAGATTACATCATAACCATCATTTTTAAGAAGTTTCAAAAGATTTGGTCCACTTGTATCAACTCTTTCGCCTTTTGATCCTTTTGTACTTATCGTTATGACAGCTGCAGTATACATTTAATCTCCTTTAAAAACATAATTGTGATATTTTACATGCACAAAAACAATTTGTGGTATCAAAGACAAAAACTATGCACCACAAACTTAAAAATTCAGAAAACCCTAAAAAGTCCTTATTTTGTGCTATCAAAAATAGGACTTCTCACAGATTTTCTCACTATAAATTATAACATCATTGATGGGGATTTGCAATATTTAAAGAAATATATCGCAATTTTCATCCACTATGAGATAAGGATAGCTTTTAAATTTTTAATTTTAGCATAATAGCCATTATCAGTAGATGAATTATTTGGAGCAAGACGAAGCCACAAGCTATCATCAGCTTTCATATTTGGAACAGATATCTTAACTTTATGATTTGAGGCATTAACTGTGACACCTTTTAATGTCTTATCCGCACTACCATTAACTGTCCCTTTCCAAAAGTCATTGGCATTAGTATTTACAGTGTCATAGAAATTACTTTTCTTTACATCAAGTATAATTTCATTCAAGGACCCTTTAGTATCAATTAAACGATTGATTTCATACTCAAACTCTATCTGAAGCTCTCCACCATTGAGTAAGTCAAGAACTATAGGCAGACCATCACCCATTCGCAAATATTTCTTTTCACCATATTGAAAAGACTTATTTCTAATTTTGCCCATATTGACTTGTTCCAAAAGAGGAAGTCGGAGTGTAAATGGAATACTAACGCCACCAACGCATTGTGTACCATAGGTAGGGATTGAGAGTCCAGGGCTTTGACCAAGTCCTATCGTAGTGATCTTCATCTGGATGTCATCAAATTCAGCATACTCCGTTATTTGTTTATATGCATCGGCTTGTCTTAAATTTCTATTTTCGCGCCTCGCATTTGTCTTTTGACTATTATCAACACCGAACATCAATTTTTTTAGATGCGCCATTAAGGCATTATAATTTGACCAGGTCATCTGCCAACAAGAGACACCAGACTCAAAATATTCACTTGATACATTCCCATTTCTATTAGAGACATTCGTCAATGTATCCCACCAACCGAAGTTATATCCTGCTGTCTGATGAGAGCCTGTGTAGCAAGCCAAGCTCTCAGGCGGATAGACTCGAATATAACTATGATTACTCCCACTCTCAAAGTTCACGAAAAAAGTCAGATCACAAACTCTCCCCGCAGACGGCGCTTGTGCTTCTGCAGGGGTCGACACAGAAGTATCAAGC
>AUXO013805547.1_pt1 | contig 13089 bp, 4 predicted proteins | sample 768731 | NCBI WGS metagenome assembly AUXO01 (sample SAMN02715735, study PRJNA202380) | gut metagenome | biome: sheep rumen | host: Ovis aries | place: New Zealand: Palmerston North
GGCGGTTATGACCCTTCAAAGGATGATACAATTAATCCAGATACAATGGAATATGAAATTAAACAGAGTAACTATGTGGGAATATTTAGCATTGTCATATCAGGAGAATATTATCCGTATACAAGTCTTAGTTATGACATGATTGATCTGATGAAAAATAACTGGGTTGATTCTGAGGTTATTGAACTTGCTATAGAATTTATCGATGAGGGAAGATCATATGATATAAGTGATTTTATATACCAGATTCAGGATATGGGATATATTGCAGAGCTTTATGATGATTATATCTATGCTGATGGTGATATAAATATTGGGAATGTTATTTATAGTGATAACGGTACGCCCGGAGTAGTTACAGATGTTATAGAAATCTTAAGATTTTTTAGATATAGGACAAGAAACTATAAGAAGACTGTGAGCTATGGAATGTGGTCGGATTTTTCGGATGAATATGTAGCGGAGACTAATGATACAGAGGTAAGGACTAGGGTGTTGTATAGATGGCGAAATAAATAAGAGACTGGATTGGCAGTGATTAGTTTTGTTGTGCACAAATAAGCGTATTATTGTGGCTGAAAAGTCGGGATTTGTGTCGCATGAAAAAGCTGTTGCAGCTAGTTTGGGATGTTTAGGTTTTAGGGAAAATGGAGAGGAAAAATATGGAGAAAACGACTAAAAAAAGATCAAGATCAATAAAGATGGCCGTGTTTTTTGTCAGTTTAGCCCTAGTCATTTCAAATGTTATTTACGGAATACATGGGTTTGTTTATGCTGAAACCAACAAATGGTATGAAGATTATGAATACGAATTGAAAGACGGAAACATCATTCTAAGCAAATATATAGGTAGTAGTGAATATACTACTGTGTATAAAACGGCAGTTATAGACAACGTTACATATAAAACTACATTTAAAGAGGGCGGCAGAATCTGGTATGAAACAGAGGTTAAAGGAATAACGCTCGAGGATGGATTTGTTCTCCCGGAAGACTGTTCGGAATTGTTTAGTTTTCCAGCTAATCCTTTAGAAGCACCATTGGTAATGCATCCATCACTTCTTGTAAAATTATCAATGCCAAATGTTGATACAAGTAATGTGAAAAATATGTCAGGAATGTTTAGGGGATGCGTTGAATTAAAAGAGATTGACGTAAGCTGCTTTGATACCAGAAATGTTACAGATATGTCATATATGTTTAGCCGTACCGGGCTGAAAACTCTTGATGTAAGCAGCTTTGATACAAGCAATGTAATTTCAATGAAATGTATGTTTTCAGAAAGTGCTTCGTTTAGAACATTAAATTTACGAAATTTCGATACATTAAATGTTAAAGATATGTCAGGAATGTTTTATTGCTGCTATGATTTGGAATCTGTCGAATTAAGCAGTTTTAATACCGAAAATGTTGAAAATATGCGGGGAATGTTTTATATATGTAATAATTTGAAGACACTTGATCTATCAGGATTCAATACAAGTAAAGTAGTCAATATGAATAGTATGTTCTATTATTGTTCAAAATTAACGAAACTGGATTTAAGTAGTTTTAACACCTCAGGTGTTTCCGATTTCGATAATATTTTTAACTGTTGTGATGGGCTTTCTTTTCTATCAACACCTAGAGTCACAGATAAGATAATACCACTAGTGAGTGACAAAGTGTTCTATGACGACTACAATAACGAGTATTCATCAATTCCAGCATCGCTTGATCATAGTATAGTTCTTACAAGCTACAAGAAAGTAGCTCCGTCAATTACTGCTTCTCCGGTATCAAAGTCAGTAATCAGAGGAAATACAGTCAAATTTACTGTAAATGCTGAAGGTACGGATCTTTCATATGTATGGTATGTAAGTAAAGATGGAGGTAAGTCCTGGGCGAAGAGCGGAGCCACCGGTAATAAGACAAATGCTATTTCGTTCAAGGCAACGGAAAGTCTTAATGGAAGAAAGTTCAAATGCAAGATAAGCAATGGACTTGGAAGTGTAGAAACTGAACCGGTAACGCTGACAACTCTTGCTGTAATAAAAACCCAGCCTAAAGCACAAGCAGTTAATGAGGGCGATAATGCTAAATTTACAGTAGCTGCAAGAACTACTTCAGCAAAGTATCAGTGGGAAGTCAGCAGCGATTCCGGAAAGAACTGGAGTAAGAGCGGGGCAACAGGCAGTACAACAAATACAATTTCATTTACAGCTAAAGTTAAACAAAATGGATATCTGTATAGATGTAAGGTTACAAATGGAACATGGACAGAGTATTCTTCTTCTGTAAAGCTTACAGTTAAGAAAAAAGTAACCATTAATCCGCCTGTTATAACAACTGATCCTGTGGATGTTACTGTTATCAGAGGAAGTAAAGGAAAGCTCACAGTAAAAGCTACAGGAACTAATCTTAAGTATCAGTGGTATGTAAGTAAGGATGGAGGAAATCATTGGTCTACAAGTACGGCGACCGGTAATAAGACTAATACTTTGACAGTTGTTGCAACCGAAAGTCTTAACGGAAGATATTTCAGGTGTAAGGTAAGCAATGAGAGCGGATATGTCTATTCAAAACCTGCTAAATATACAACTCAGGCAGTTATTAGATATTATTCGAAAAGTCAAAGGGTAGAAGCTCAATCTGAAGCTGTATTTAGTGTAAAAAGCAGATCCTCTGTAGTTAAGTATCAGTGGGAGGTCAGCAGCGATAACGGCAGTACATGGAACAATTGTTATCTTTCAGGAAGTACGACAGAAACGTTAAGGATTAACGCAGAGCCGGGACAGGACGGCTATTATTACAGGTGTAAGGTGACAAATGGAACCTGGGTTGAGTACTCAGGAAAGGTTTTACTTAGAGTGACAGCAAAGATAACACAGCAGCCGGCTCTGGTAGTTGGAAATGATGTGCAGACACCTTCAAGCGTGATTGAAGTTGAACAGAATAAACAGGCGAGAATTAAGATCAAGGTTTATTTCAGTACATCTCTATATAACTATCAGTGGCAGGAAAGCAGTGATAATGGTAAAACCTGGAGAGATATAAAGGATGCAAATCTTTCTATCTACAGTTTTACGCCGTTAAGTAAGCATAATGGATATAAATACAGATGTCTGGTTTCAAATAAAAAAAATAATGAAGACGGAAAAGCGGTAACCATATCATCTGTTATTACATTAAAAGTCAAATGATAAGCATAATGGGCAAAGCAGGGGAAACCTTGTGACGCAAAGCTATAGGACCTGAAGATATTTTTTATTGGCAGCCAGTTACATTTTATAAGCTGTTATTAAATACCGGGTCTATCAAAGATAGACCTGGTATTTTTACATGAAGGGGGATACATATGAAAATAGTAATCAATATTTCTAATCATGACTACAAGTATGAGCTTGACAGATATGGAAAAGATGTAGTCAGCTTCGGAAGCGGCAAAGAGTGTGATATCGTAATAGGATATTATGGTATTTCAAAGGTGCAGGGTTGCTTCTATAAGGAAAATGGCAAATGGTACATTAAAAATCTGGGTGGAGTTAATAATGTTTACTACAATAACCGGAAGATTGATACTCATGTGATTGATTCAGGGCTTTTTTCTATTCCGGCTGCAAATGGAGGGTTTATAGTCATCAGGCCTTTTGAGGCAGCAAAGGATAATTCCGGCAGCGCTCAGGGTGGAAGGAAAACGGCTGATAATAAAACATTTATACAGAAGAATTATAAAAAGATTTCGTTGATCGCAGGTATAGTATTATGTCTTGGTGTTGTTTCAATCATTTTAGCTTCGGTTTTATCATCGAAAGATGAATCCGGCGGCGGACGCAGAGCGAGTGATAATGGTTCGGGACTCTTTAATCTGACTGAGGCAGTGTCTAATACAACTGAAGCAGAAAGTACTACCGAGAATCATGTGTTAAGTGATTTTTATGATCAAATAGATGGAGTAGACTTTTTTCAGGAAGTAAGTATTGGAAATGATAAAAAGACCAATACCGTAATGATCTACATGGTAGGATCGGATCTTGAAAGTTATGCCGGCGCCGCTTCGGCTGATATAGAAGAGATATTAAGCAGCGGATATGATAAATCAAAAACAAATGTGCTCATCCTGACTGGAGGATCTGTTTACTGGCATTCAGAGATTCCGGGAAGTGTTAATAGTATCATAAGAATAACTGAAGATAACACATTTGTTATTGAAGGTTCGACAGAATATGCTGAAAACATGGGCGAGCCTTCTACGCTTGTGGGCTTTTTAAATTACTGTTATGAGAACTATAAAGCAGAACACTACAGCCTTATCTTCTGGGATCATGGTGGCGGACCTGTATTTGGATTTGGATCTGATGAATTGTATAATGATCGACTGGATTTCAATGAATTAAAAAATGCATTGGGCAATTCTCCATTTAAGGGAAGTAATAAGCTGGATTTTATCGGATTTGATGCATGCCTTATGGGGTCAATAGAATATGCAAATATGCTCCAGCCATTTACGGATTATGTAGTAGCATCTTCTGAAGTTGAACCGCGCTATGGATGGGATTATAGATTTTTAAAGGTGCTTGACCGTACATCTGATGCAAAGGAAATAGGCAAAAGCATAGTGGATGAGTATTTCAGCTTCTATGAGGCAGATAATAACGGATATGATCAGACGATGGCCTGCTATGATCTTTCCTATGTAGATGAAGTTGTTTCTGATCTAAATGCATTCTATGACAGTTTACGCAGTAATATGGGTGAGAATTATTATCTGATAGCAGGGGCAAGAAATAACAGTTACAGCTATGGATCTATATCCTGCGGTTCCAGGGAGGAAGCCTACGATCTGGTTGATCTTGTGAGTTTTATTGAAGAGCTAAAAAACAGTTATTCTGCAGAAGCGGGTAAGGCTCTGGAAGATATCAACAAGATGATGTGTTACTCTAAGTCGGGCACGTCATTTAAAAATGGTTTATCAATATATTTTCCTTATGACAATAAATATTTATTCTACCAGCTAGGTGAATCTGTAATTTCAGATATATCAATTTCAAGTAATTATACTGCCTTTGTAAGTGATTTTTTCAATAACAGAACAAGCAGCGTGGCATCAAATAATAAGGTATATAAGAATGTGTTTAAAAAAGAGGGCAATGTATTTGACCCTGATAATGGTATACAGATTAAGCTTGATGATGAACAGAAGAAGAATCTTGCTAAGGTTACAGCGACATTTTTATATAGAGATGATTTTAAGAACCAGGAACGATATATACCGGTGTTATTTAACTATGAGGTTAAAGTGGATGAAAATGGTGTGATTAATATTCTGTTTGATCAGAAGTTATATAGGGCTACTAATGGAAGTGATTCAATCGTTATACCGTTTGAAGAGATAAGCTCTAAGGATAACGGCAGGAGATTTGTATCAAGAAATCTTATGTATTCAGATGATAGTGATCTGACTGGTTCTGCAATTGAAAAGATAGATATCAATCTGTTGGATACAGATGGAAATGTAGAAATACTTAGTATAACTAAGAATAATGCAATAAACGGAAAAGCTGAATATGCTTCGCCAGAATGGTTTGACTATCTGCTGACTAAAAACTGGCTCTATACACCGACATATGATATTGATGGCAATATACTTCCTGTTGATGAATGGGAATCAGGAACGGGTATTGTTGGCTCAATCGAACTTAATGATGACATAAAAGTTGAGAGTTTTTCTGTAAAGGATTATGAAGATGATATAGTATGTCTTGTAACATTGGAAGATATATATGGTGATAAATATACACTGGATATTCAGAATATTTCTAAAAACCTTAAAAGAGGAGAGTACAAAAATGATGATGGAATATATTCTTATACAGAATACAGCGATGGTATAAGGATAGATAAATTCGAAGGGGCTGCAGAAACTATCATCATACCGGATAAGATAAATAATAAACCGGTAACTAAAATTGGCTATAGTGCCTTCTATAAAAATGAAAACGTAAAAAATATTACAGTTCCGGGAAGTGTAAAATCTATAGGAGGTTATGCGTTTAATTCCTGCAATGCTTTGGAGAATGTGATCATATCTGAGGGTGTGACAAGAATTGGATTTAGTGCTTTCAGTTTCTGTAGTGCACTTACATATGTATCTATTCCTGCATCATGTGAACGATTGGAAACACATTGTTTCTTTGGAGACAGGGCATTAAAGAAGCTTACGATTCCTTCAGGTGTAAAGAGTATTGGCGTATCAATAGTAACAGATGTAGAGATAGAGATTGATAAGAATAATCCATACTATTGCATAATTGATAAAGCAATCTATACAAAGGATCAAAAGACTTTGGTAAGCTATTGGGGAATGGATGAGGAATATTCTATTTCGAGCGGCACAGAGGTTATAGGAAACAATGCGTTTAACAATAATAGTTATCTTAAATCAGTTATTATACCTGATACGGTAAAAACTATAGGTAATCGTGCTTTTAGCGGGGTTGATCTGACAAGTGTTAGTCTTCCGGATAGTGTTGAATCTATAGGAAGCTATGCTTTTGGGGAAATGTACACAAGCGCGAGTATCAATATAGATGAGTTTCATCTTGGTAAGGATTTTAAACATTTAGGAGAACATGCTCTTGAGAGCTTTATAATTAAAAAATATTCAGTTGATCCTTCAAATGAATATTTCGCTGATAAGGATGGATTTGTGACAAATAAGAAAGGGGATGTTTTACTGCTGATACCTGATTCGGCAGAAGGAACATTAACGATTCCGGAAGGCATTGTTTCTGTTGATCCGGTAAAGGATTATGATAATATTGCTTCTATAGAAATGGGTGATGACGTTCTATTCCTGGATGGAAGTAAGTTTAAAAATGTTGAAAAGATTAAAATAGGAAAAGGACTTAAAAACTGGAACAGTATGCAGTCTATGTATCGCCTGAAGGAGGTAAACATTTCCGGCGACAATGATTGTTATAAATTTAGTGACGGTGCAGTATTCAGTAAGGACGGAAAAAGTCTTATCTATTATCTTAACAATAACACAGAAACTGAATATAAAGTGCCGGAGGGTGTAGAGGAAATAGCATTAGGAGCTTTTAGTAATTCGAATAATATTAAAAGGATAATGCTTCCATCAACATTGGCTGATATTAATAGTGATCCTAGAGGAATGGGACATGCAATTACAATGTGCTCAAGTCTGGAATACATAGAAGTTGCGGATGGTAATCAGATATTTATGGCTGAGGATGGACTGCTGTATTCAGCTGATGGTAAAACTCTGATCGCAATGCCGGGATCAATGTCAAATGTAATAAATATCCGCCAGGGCACAGAGGTCATAGATCATTATGCGGTCAGCTTTAATACAAAGGCTGGAGCGACTGAGACTGATAATTATAGCGTGGAAATACATATTCCTGAGGGAGTAAAGATCATACGAAGCGGCAATTTCAACAAAAACTTTAATGGAAATCTGGCTGTATATATTCCTGAATCTTTGGATAGTACAGCAAACTATACGTTTAATGCTTATAGTTATCAATCCGGTGATTTTGTAATCTATGGTAAAACCGGAAGTATGGCAGAAAAAATAGCTAAAAAGAATCAGCTGGAGTTTAAAAATGAATAATTAACAACTGTGTTCGCTATCGGCGATTTATACATTGCTTTTTCGCTTGAAATAGCATATAATATGCGTAGAAAATCGCTATGAGAGAATATTTAGGCAAAACAAGGGAAACCTTGTGACGCAAAGCTATAGGGCCTGTAGGGGTGGCAGCCAGTTGTTTCTTTAAGATCTACAAAAAGTCCGCCTTTTTATTTGGGCGGACTTTTTGCTTTTCCTACAGACGATAAAAAAGCTTATTAACAGAAGAGGTGAGATAAATGGCTAAAAAGATTTGTTTTGGTTGCATGGAGCAATATGATGATCAGTATAATATCTGTCCATATTGCGGCTATATAGAAGGAACCGGTCCTAAAGAGCCTTATCACCTTATGCCGGGAACTGTACTTCAGGGAAAATACATAGTAGGAAAGACCATAGGATATGGTGGATTTGGAGTAACATATATTGGATTTGATTATGCTCTCGGTCATAAGATAGCTATCAAAGAATATCTTCCGGGAGAGTTTTCGACAAGATGCGCGGGAGAAAATAGTGTTACTGTATTCGATGGCGAGAAGGGTGAACAGTTCGAAAGCGGCGTCAGTAAGTTTACTGATGAGGCAAGGAAACTTGCAGCATTTAATGCGATAGAAGGAATTGTATCAGTTTATGACTGTTTTGAGGAGAACAATACAGCCTATATTGTTATGGAATATCTTGAGGGACGTACATTAAAGGATATTCTGGAGCAGGAAGGCAAAATGGATTTTGACAGGGCGGTTAATTATATCGTCCCTATTCTTGATGCCTTAACACAGGTTCATAGTGTAGGGCTTCTTCATAGAGATATTTCACCGGATAATATATTTGTTACAAATGATGGAAGGGTTAAACTGATCGACTTTGGTGCAGCGAGATACGCAAGCTCTTCACATAGTAAAAGTCTTTCGGTTATCGTAAAACCGGGATATGCGCCTCAGGAGCAGTACAGAAGCAGGGGAGATCAGGGACCGTGGTCAGATGTTTATGCCTGTGCGGCTACGCTTTACAAAATGATTACCGGTGTTACCCCTCAGGATTCAATGGAAAGAGGAATGGAGGACAAGCTTGTCGTACCAAGTAAGCTGGGTGCGAAGTTACCTAAGGACAAGCAGAATGCCATAATGAATGCTCTTAATCTGAGCATTGAGAAAAGAACCAAGAGTGCGGAAGAGTTTAAAGAAAATCTTCTTAGGGGAAGCAAGAGAGTAAGCGGAGGAAAGAAAACTACTATCCTTCCGAAGTGGCCTTTGTGGTTAAAAATTGTTTCAGGCGTAGGTGCTGCTGCAGTTCTCGTGGCTGTGGTAATGATAATCCGCTGGGTTGTAGTTCCTCCAAAACCGGATATTAAAGATGGTATAAGAACACCGTATGTTGTCGGAAAGACAGTAGATGATGCTGAGAAGATCATTACTGATGCAGGACTGTTATTCCAGATAACGGACAAGCTTGAAGATGATAATATCCCCAAAGATTATGTTTTGACACAGAGTAAAAATGCCGGAGAAGAGATAGCTCCGAATACGGCAGTAGAGGTAACTGTAAGTGCCGGTGGAAAAGTCATTTATATGGGCAATTATATCGGGATGTTGTCTCCTGATGCCAAGAAGGATCTTGATTCTCTGGGATTAAACTATATGACGGTTGAAGGCGAGAGTGAGATTGCTCCAGGATATATCTATGACCAGAATATCCTGCCGGATACTGAAGTAAATAAAGGCAGTGAAGTAACTTTAAGCGTTTCTACAGGTATTTCTACCTATGACGCTGCAAAGACGGCAAAGGTTCCGCAGCTTATTGGAAAGAGCTGGGAGGAAGGTAGAAAAACAGTTAGAAATAATAATCTATATATACGTCTTGTTGGTACTGAATACAGTATGACGATTCCGAAGGGGCAGATATTTGAACAGTCTCCTGTAGCAGATTCAAATGCAAAGGAAGGAGATATAGTTGACGTTAAAATCAGTCTTGGAATCATGACTGTCAGAGTACCGGATGTTCAGTTTAAGGATAAGGATGAAGCTAAGGATATGCTTGAAGCATTAGGCTTGAAGGTTGTTATGACCGAAGAAGAAAGTATAGCCATAGCAAACAATCACGTTATCAGACAAAGCATCGAACCGGGCACAGAGATTGAAGTAACTACAGATGGAAAGCCTACTGAGATAACGATAGTTATATCAAAGGGTATTAAAGGTATCGTTCCGGATGTTGTCGGGAAGGATCTGGATGTAGCAAAGAGAAGCATAGAAAATGCAGGCTTAAAGGTTGGTAAGATATCATATGCAGACACTGATAAGCAGGATCAGAACAACAAGGTTTCTAAACAGAGTCCTGTATCAGGAAAGAAGGTTGATCCGGGCAGTGCTGTAGATCTTACGGTTTATCAGTATAAGGGAACAGCCACTACTGAAAAAACAGATGATATTACCACAGAATCTACTGAAGAAAGTAAAGTGAAGGTTCCGGATGTTGTTGGAAAGGATGAGAGTACAGCTAAGAGTCTCATATCATCAGCCGGACTAAATCCTAATATTGAATATAAAGAAACAGATAAAGAAAGCCAGGACGGAAAGGTAGCATCCCAGTCACCTGCAGGCGGTACACTGGTTAGCAAACAATCCGGAGTTGATCTGATAATTTATTCTTATACAGGATCTGCTGTGACGGTGAAAGTGCCTGATGTAGTTGGGTTAACTGAAAGCGCTGCAACTACAAAGCTTAAGAATAAAAATCTTAAGGTCTCTGTAAAGACTATAGCAACCGGCAAAAAAGCAGATGATGGTAAGGTTAAATATCAGAATCCGGCCGCAGGAAAAGAGGTTAATGAGAACTCGGTGGTTGAGATAGCAGTTTACAAGTTCGAAGGTGTTATTGTCAGAGATGTAGTCGGAATGAATAAAACAACTGCAAATGAACAGTTAACGGCAGACGGACTTACAGTAAGCATTGAATATGAGAAAACCTCAGATAAATCAAAGGATAAAATTGTTAAAAAGCAAAGCTTAACTGCCGGTACAGAAGTAGAGATAGGTACAAAGATAACACTTACTGCTTATGCTTATGAGGTTCCTGATGTAACAGTTCCTGATCTTATTGGAAAGACAAAGAAAGCAGCTGTAGCTCTGATTACAGAGAAGGGACTTACCGTTGGAAATATCAGCTACGAATATGGAAAAGATGAGAGCCAGAACGGAAAGGTTATAAAGCAAAGCAAAGCTGCTTCTACAATTGTAAAGCAGGGAACTACAATAGATATTACGGTATACGTATTTAACGGCAAAAAGGTGCCTGATCTTTACGGTAAAACATATGAGCAGGCGGTTCAGCTTCTGGATGATAATGGATTAAATGTAGGAGATGTTACATATAAGCATGATTCGGCTATGACAGATGGAAAGGTTATGGCTCAGGATACAAGCGCCGGTACTATAGTGGATGAAGGCAGTTATATCAGCCTTACAGTCTGTGATAATACGAAGGTAACATATTACAGATATAAGACGGTAACTGATTATGAAACTACTACTACAACTTCCAAGGGGTCACTTGGATCGGATTGGGAATATGTGAGTGAAAAAACTGATACTTCATACGGAAACTACAGTGATTGGACAACTACTCCGATAAAAGAAAGTGATACGGTTCATGTTGAGACAAAAACTGAAAGCGTTCACACCGGTTACAATATGCATGAATGGAATTATTCACTGACATCAGGAAGAGTATACTGTAATTTTTCACCAAGTACATCTGCATATGTGTGGTATAGAAGTGACAAATGGATATCAGTAAATGACCTTGGAAATTATCAGGCTGTTGCACCGGGCGGATGGTCGAGTGGTGGTACATATCCGGGAAAAAACGGTGGAAATACAACGGGTTATAACATAAATGACGGCATGATTTATTTTATTAAAGAAAAAACTTATGAGAATAGAGTTTATTATAGGTCCTGCCAGATAATAAAAACAACAACATATACATATAGAAAACCGATATGGTCTTCATGGTCTTCATGGAGTAGAGATTATGTCTCGGAAGATGATACAACTAAAGTTGAAGTGAAAACCATCTACTGGGATGAAACACCTTAGGAGGATATAAGTAAAGTGAAACAGAACATAAAAAAATTAATACTTACCGGGGTGTTGTTTTCGTTGATGGCCTTTGTCATATGTATCATTGGAGGACAGCAGGTGTCTGCCAATGAGATACAGTTCTCTCCGGTGATCAGAGCTACATCTTCCGATGCGGAACGTAATGAGAGAAGTACTGTTGAAACTACCGAGGATGAATTAAAAACTGAAGATATTGCAAAGACAGAGACTACTCAGAAGAAGGATGAGCATAAGACTGAAGCTGTAGAAAAAAACGAGAGTAATGATAAAGAAGATAAAGATGAAGATAATTCAATCAAGAGTTTTATCAAGAAATACTTCTGGTTTCTGATCGGTGGAGTTCTTGTTCTAATCGGACTGATAATAATAACTATCATGTTGTTATTAAAGGACGGTGGATCAAAGAAGAAAACTACCACATTAAAAGGCGGGAAAGATGAAAAAATCAGAACAAGAAACGGAGAACTTAATCCGGGCAGTAACATTACGATGGCTCCAAAGGCAAGGATAGGTGTGCCAATAACACTTGAAATCATTTCCGGGGAGATACATTTAGGTACCAGAACAGAATATATCAATAGAAGTGCGATTGTTGGAAGATCTGAAAACTGTGAGATCTGCATAGAAGATGAAACAATCTCCAGACAGCATTTTGTTATCGAATTTAGAGATGGAAGCTTTTATATTCAGGATCTTGAAACAACAAACGGCACATATCTTAATGGCGTGAGACTTACTCACAAGAGACGTATAGTTAAAAATGACAAGATTAAGGCAGGAGCTCTTGAAATAATCGTTAGGTGGTGAGAAATATGGCAAGTGTAGCATTTGCATTGCCTGAAGGAACAAAACTTAATAATAGATATATTGTTTCAAGAGTTCTTGGAAATGGCGGCTTCGGTATAACCTATGAGGTTACTGATACAATGAGCAAATACAGATTTGCTGTTAAGGAGCTCTATCCTAAAGATATCTGTGTCAGAATGCCGGGAAGTCAGACCATAGTTCCTGCATCAGATATGTATGAGAAGCTGTTTGAACACAGCAAGGACAGATTTCTTGAAGAAGCACAGATCCTCTTAGAGTTTAACAAAAATCCGCAGATTGTTAGTGTTTTTGATTTCTTTCTTGAAAATGGAACCTGTTATTTTGTAATGGAATACCTTGACGGAAAGACACTTAATGCTATCAGAAAGGAAAGGGGAGGTAAACTTCCTTGGAATTACGTCAGTGGAGTCATAAAGCAAGCAGGTGAAGCATTGATGCTTGTTCACTCCAAGGGTAAGTTCCATAGAGATATAGGCCCTGATAATATTTTTGTCGTCAACTCTA
>AUXO014216346.1_pt1 | contig 13089 bp, 10 predicted proteins | sample 768731 | NCBI WGS metagenome assembly AUXO01 (sample SAMN02715735, study PRJNA202380) | gut metagenome | biome: sheep rumen | host: Ovis aries | place: New Zealand: Palmerston North
AGGCAAAGGTGGCAGATTGGTATGGGGATTTCTTGGTCGACATAGTGCAAATCTTTCTGTAGGTGAGAATACTGTAGGACGTAAAGACACAAACTCCCCCTCGGATATATCAATAGATGATGCTTATATGAGTAGGCGCTCAATATCAATAGATGTAGAAGAAAAATTGGGAGCATATTCTTTCAAACTTACGGTGCTTAAAGCTGCTAATCCAGTAATGGTTAACAGCAATGAACTTTATATAGGCAATAGTATATACTTGAACTATGGTGATACTATAAGGCTTGGTAATACAGTTTTAACCTTTAAGAAAATAAAGAAATGACTATCGTTTTAGGTCAAGCATATTCATTCATTCAACTTGGGAAACGCAAGAATCAAGAAGATGCACGTTTACCAGATTGTGACATTCCACCAAAAGCACAAAGATTTTTTGCTGTTTGTGATGGAGTTGGAGGAAGCAGTTTAGGTGAAATAGCAAGTAAGACCGTTTGTGAAGCTATTGCAAAACATCTTGGGACTTTTGATTTCACACAGGAATTTACCAGTACAGATTTCAGCAAGCTATTTGGAAATACGTGGGACGAATTAGACTATGAAGCCGGCAAGTATAGTTGTGATATGGCTACAACACTTACATTTGCAGCGTTTCATGCTGGTGGAGCAACCTTCGCTCACGTTGGCGATAGCCGTATCTATCTTATTCGTCCATCGCAAGGAATAATATATCGTAGTGACGACCATTCTCTTGTAAACCAAATGATACATTCCGGAATAATTACACCCGAAGAAGCAATTAATCATCCGCAGAGAAATGTCATTACTCGATGTATGGAGGCAGGTGCAGAGGTCTCAGAACGTAGTGCCGCTTCTGTGCTTCGTACAAAGGATATTCAGAAAGGAGATTATGTTTTTTTGTGTACAGATGGAGTCACAGGAAAGATAACGGATGATGAACTTGTTGGTATAATTGCAAGTGAAGTCTCAGAAGCTGAGAAAATACAACGAATTTCTACTTTGTGCAAGGATAGCAGTGATAATAATACAGTAATCCTTATACCTATAGAAGAGGTCAAGAAAGAAGATAGCATTGACGAAGTGGTAGAGAATGATGCAAACACTTTAAGACTTTCTTCTGGTATCCATGCAATAGAAGAAGTTGAGCCAATTTCGCTGGAGCGAAAGCAAGGACTCTTTTCTTACATAAAGAACAAATTGTTTACGTAAAAGTATAAGTTATGAAAAACTATAGAATCATATCAGTTATTATGTTCCTGACGTTGGCTTTGATGGCAGGAGCACAGAAGCAGACAAAGAAAATAAAAGAGGTTGCAGTCGTTGACAGTGTAGCTATCCTTACTGCAAAGGCAGAAAAAGGTGATGCCTTAGCTCAAAACACACTGGGAACATGGTATTATACTGGCAAGTATGTAAAAAAGAATTACGATGAGGCTTTAAAGTGGTGGGCTAAGTCTGCAAAGCAAGAAAACACAGATGCCATCGCTAATATGGCAATGTGCTATCAGTTAGGCAGGGGTATTAAGCGTGACTCCATAATGGCAGTAAAACTATATAAGGCATCCGTTCAGAAAGGGAATAAATTTATCATTCCACAACATGAGAGTATTGCAAACAAAACAGGCGACACTTTCAGTAGCAGGATGCTTTATGAATTTTATATAAACGGAATTGGGGTAAAGCAAGATAAGGCAAAAGCTATACACTATTTAGAAAACGTTGCTAAAAAGGGAGATATGGATTCTCAATTTAGACTGGCATTATATTATTTGAATAACAAACAGGCTGATGTTGCTGCTAAATGGTTTAAGAAAGCATCTGATGGTGGAGTAGTTGGTGCATCTTACTATTATGGCTTGTTACTCCATGAGGGAGTAGGCATTAAACAGGATAAAGCGAAAGGTATTATACTTATGGAGCAGGCTGCCAAGAAAGGTTTCGCTGCCTCGTATTACCAATTAGGGAAAATTTATTATGAGGGAAATGGAATAGAGAAAGACTATACCAAAGCTACATGGTACCTCAAGCAGGCAACCCTTACAAACGCGGATGCACGCTGGTTGCTCGGCATTTGTTACTTGAGAGGTTGGGGAGTTCCACAGGACTATTACATCGCAACTCAGTGGCTCGCCAATGCAGGAACGTCACATACAGAGGAGATTTCAACTTTGCTTAAAGAGGAGAGCGTATATGCTCAGTATGTGTTTGGACTAAAGGAATACATCATAGGTAAAAATTATAAAGTAGCATTGGAACACTTTAAGAAAGTGAGCAAGGCTAATATAGCAGAAGGAGAAACGATGACAGGCGTTGTTCTTTCAGACAGTAGTTATTCGAATAACAACATAAAAAAAGCTGCAAAGATATTTGAAAAAGTTATTGACAGAAGCAGTGTTGCCAACTATTACTTATCTGAGATGTATGAATTAGGAACGGGGGTTGAGAAAAATAACGAACGTGCAATGCTTCTATTAGAGAAAGCTGCGTCTAATGGAATCGCCATCGCTCAGTGCAAACTTGGTGATAAGTTCATGATAGGACAAGATGTTATACAGGACTATGCTAAAGCTGTAGAACTTTACCTTCAGGCAGAGAGACAACAACAACTCACCTCGTCAGCTGCAAGTAATCTTGCAAAGTGCTACGAAAAGAAAATAGGAAACCTGCCAGATTTGAAAAATGCGGAAAAACGCATTGCGCAATTGAAGAGATATAAGCCTAATGATGATTTGATGTTTTTTTTGCGGAAGATAGAATAATAAGATGTCTGAAAACAAGAAGAAATATGAATATGTGTTGCCTATAGGTGCTGCCCTGAAAAGTCCGGAAGGTGAGTACTCTATTAAAAAGGTGCTCGGACAGGGCGGATTTGGCATAACCTATCAAGCGAGAGGAAGACGTATAGGTGATAATGTTTTCCATAAATACGCCATAAAAGAGTTCTTTATAAAAGGGCAGTGCTGGAGAGAGGAAAACGATAGTACCATGCAGTATTCTCCTGCTGCAAAGACGGAGATAAAGGCTTGCCTGAAAGACTTCAAGGATGAGGCACTACGCCTGAATAAGATATGTCGTGGCAATAGGTTTATTGTTAACGTAAATGAAGTGTTTGAGGCTAATGGTACAATTTACTATGTAATGGAATATCTTGAAGGCGGGAGCCTGAGGGATAAAGTCCGCGAAAACGGCGTGGGATTATCAGAAGGGGTGGCATTGTCATATATCCGTCCTATTGCAGAAGCAGTTGAGTATATTCATTGCAAATACCATCTTCTGCATTGCGATATTAAGCCTGACAACATTATGTTGCGTTTGGATGAGGAAGGACAACCTTTAGAGCCTGTTCTCATAGACTTTGGTATATCCATACACTTCTCGTCAAAAGGAGAGTTGACGACTACTCACAATGCTGTAGGCATTACTCCAGGCTATTCTCCTCAAGAGCAGTTTCAAGGTCTTGATACAATACTCCAGACACGCAGGAAATTGAATGAAGAAGGGCATGCAGACCTATCCATCGTTCCATACGAAATGGATGTGTATGCCCTTGGTGCGACATTATATTATCTTCTTACTGGATTAAATCCTGCTCCTGCATCTTATGGGTTGGAGAAAATAATAGAAAAGAAACTATCAGAATTAAATATTAGCGAAAGGACGAAGAATGTCATAGTCAATGCGATGCGCCAACCCTACATGGAACGTACTAAGACTGCAGCAGAGTTTCTGAAGGGTTTTGAAGAAAGATATTATCTCCCAAGATGGTTTGTATTGAAAAGTTCAAACGCTACTTATCAGGTAATTTCAGGATTAAAATCAGAGACAGGAAGCAGTCTTTGTTACGATGCAGTAATATATACTGGAGACGAACTGTCAAGTGATAGTAATGCCACACTGTCACATCGTTATACATTATACGAATATTTTGTAAAGGGCATACACCAGAGAAGAGAAGATGAATCAGTAATTAGCACTTCTGATTCTTCAGCTGAAAGATATAGGCAAGAATTCTGTTCAACTATACAAAGAGAAGTTGGATTAGTAGAAACTGGACAATATGATTGTTTGAACACAGGCTTAGTAGTGAGAGAAGTGTTCCAAGCCAATGGCACAATATATGCTGTGAGTCTTAAGGGTTGGAAGAAGCCTAATCCTGTGAAGAACGTTTTACGTAAGTATGGCGTAGGTGCTGCAAGTCTTGTTAATACCGCAGGTAAGGTAATAAGAGACAATAGTGGAACAATTGGCAGGCTTTTGCTTTATTGTGTTCTCATTACGGTATTGAGTATTGGTGGATATTACAGTTATAACAGATACAAAGAGTTTTCTTATATACAAAAACAGAAACAAGAGAAACAACATAAGCTTGATTCAATAGCTAAGATTAAGGAACAGAAGCATGAAACTTCCCCGAAAGAGAATGAACAGGTAGTTGTGCAACCAGAAGTTCCTAAGCAGGATGTATCAAAACAGGTTCCTCTCACTATACAATTGAAAATGGTTAATACCGAGGCAGGAAAAGATAATCGTTGTTATGTATCGGCGGTAGTCAGCAATCCCAATCCTAAGGATGTTACTGCAAAGCTAACAATAAAAGGAACTTCGTCATTGAAATCTATCACTCAAAATGTAACTGTGCCAGCTAAAGGCTCAAAAATTGCTAGAACATATTTCGTTGCACCATACCTTCTCACAGGACAATTCGTCACGGCAACGACCTCTGATGGAGGAAATGCCACGCTAAGTAATGTACGTCTTACCCCGTATGACAATGGTGCTGTAACACCTAACATACCACCAGTACCGGCACCGAATCCTGTGCAAGATCAAGAATATGCAGCCAAGATGGCACTCAAGTATGTTAATGGGGAGAGGACTTACGAAAATCATCAAAAAGCATATCAGTGGGCGCAAAAGGCTGACGCTGCAACTAAGGCTAAAGTTATACAGAGATTAAAGGATATGGACTTCCCTTTACCATAGTTTAGAACATGAATAAAGACAATCGTAGGATAAATAAGAAAATATTTTTAATGAGGCAAAATATGAAAATAATTTTGATAGCAATTTTTTCACTATCTGTCTTATTACCTTCCTATGCGCAAACAGGAAAGTTTGAAGAATTAATGCGAAAAGCACAAAATGGTGATGCTGATGCTCAGTTAAGTGTTGGGGAGGCGTACTACAATGGTGATGGGGTTGAAAAGAATGATGAGGAAGCTTTAAAATGGTATCAATTGTCCGCTAAGCAAAATAACCCCAATGCCCAATATATTTTAGGTCAGTGCTATGATTCTGGTTGGGGTAATCTTCCATTAGACCAATCTGAGACTAAGGCTATAGAATTATATAAGAAGGCAGTTTATGGTTTTAAGAAAAAGGCTAAGCAAGGATGTGCGCAAGCTCAATATCATTTGGGCTTGTGTTACGAATATGGTAAAGGCGTTCCTCAAGATTACACTAAAGCGATTTATTGGTATAAAAAGTCAGCTAACCAAGGAGATAAGGTCTCCATGAATAAATTGGGTTCGTGTTATGAATTTGGTAAAGGCGTTCCTCAAGATTATTACAAGGCATGCTTTTGGTATGAGAGAGCAACAGAACAGGGATATATGTATGCTCAGCTTAATTTAGGTTCGTGTTATGAATTTGGTAAAGGCGTTCCTCAAGATTACACTAAAGCGGTTTATTGGTATGAAAAGGCTGCAGAGCAAGGACTTAAGTTTGCTCAATTTAATTTAGGTTTGTGTTATGAAAAAGGTGAAGGTGTTCCCAAAGATTACACTAAAGCTATTTATTGGTATGAAAAGTCTGCAGAGCAAGGAGATGCGGCTTCCCAAAACAATTTGGGTTATTTGTATAAAGAAGGTAAGGGCTGTGTCCAAGATTATGCAAAAGCAGCCTCTTTATTTGAGAAATCTGCTAACCAAGGAGATGTCTTTGCACAACTTAATTTAGGCGTATGTTATGAAAAAGGTCAAGGCGTCTCTCAAGATTATTCCACAGCTTTCTATTGGTATAAAAAATCTGCAGGAAACGGACATTGGATTGCAAAAGCTTGTTTGGGGGAGTGCTATTATCGTGGAAATGGAGTTAAAAAGGATTTAAAGACGGCTTATGAGTTATGTATAGCAGCCTCAGAACATGGTATTGCATATGCCAAAGCTCTTGTAGGTGAGATGTATTACAAAGGCGACTATGTATTAAGAGACTACAATAAGGCTTTCCAACTTTTTACCGAAGCAGCAAATGATAAAAAATATCCTAGTTCTCATGCTATGCGACTGTTGTCAGCATGTTATAGATATGGTTTGGGGACGGGTATTGATGTTTTGAAAGAAAAATACTGGTTAGAAGAGGCTATAAAGCACAAGGATGATAAAGCTATTTTAATTACAGGTAGATTGTTGCAATTTAATTAAGGAATATCACGATGGATAAAAAACAAGATTTAAATAATATAGTAATCATCATCATTTTTTTCTTATTTGGGAATTATAGTATAATAGCCCAAAATAATCCGCAGATGGATGAATACAGGAAGAAGCAAATGAATGAATACAGGAAGGAAGCAAAAAGAGGAAGCACTTATTGCATGATAAATTATGCAAATAATTTAGAATATAATAAGAATGCGATGGATTCCGTTGAAGCTAATAAATGGTATCATAAAGCAGAACATAAACTTCTGAAAAGAATAGAAAAAGACAATGAAGATTTTGGTGGATGGACTTCATGGGAGTTAGGGGAGATTTATTATTGCCTTAAAGAATTTCCCACAGCATTACACTGGTTGCAAATTTCTTCATCCAAAGGAAATGGTAATGCTTCAAGGTATTTGGGCAAGATGTATCGTGACGGTATAGGATGTGAAGTTAATTACAAAAAATCAGTTGATTGGTTTGAAAAAGCTACGGGACAGGGACATATGTATGCAGAATTAGAACTTGCCATTTTGTATTATGAAGAAAAATATAGTGTACAGGACTACGCTTTAGCAAAGAGACATTTTGAATCACTAATTTACGATCATCCGTATGATGACGTAAAAACCATTGCTAAGGCTTATTTAGGAATGATATTGTATAAACAAGTTCATGTAAAAAATGGCAGAATGGAGAAGGGGGATTATGAGAGCGCATTTAAATACTTGATAGAGGCATCAAAAAACAAATTTTATTTTCCTGCTTCAGCTATGCGTGTGCTTTCTGCATGCTATAGATATGGTTTAGGAACAGACATAGACAACGAAAAGGCTGAGTATTGGCTGAAAGAGTCAGCCAATCATGATGATGATGTTGCAGCGAGGATATTGAATAAAGAAGTGAGATAAAGTGAGAAGCGATGAAAAGAAACAGAATTCAAATATTGTGTGTGTCATTCCTCATATTAATGAGCCTTTTTACTATGGCTCAAAATACAGAGAATGTGTCAGATGACAAAAGAAAGAAGTGGATAGAACTTGCTGGTAAAGGTGATGTTTCAGCTATGATAGAATTGGGCAAATATTACGGTTTTGACAATGCGAATAAAGATGAAGAGTTGTCCTTATATAATTTCCAGAGAGCAGCACAAAAGGGAAGTATTATAGGAAAGAATATGTATGAGGAAAAACTTGGTAATATAGTGCGATTGGCAAAAAGAAACAATGCGACTGCACAGTATACATTAGGACTTTGGTACCGTTCTTTTTGGAACTTCGGGGATAAAGATTATGAAAAATCCATAGAGTGGCTTCATAAGGCGAAGCGAAATGGGATAGATGTTTCAGATAGTATTCTCTTATGTGCGTATTCCGATTTACGAGATGAAAAAATCTTATCGAAATATGCAAAGAAAGGGGAATCATTGGCTCAGTATAGTATGGGGCTATTTTATGATGAGAGAAATAAGAGAAAAAACTACACAATATCTGAAGAAGGTCGTATTTGGTATGAAAAGTCTGCCAATCAAGGTTATGCACCAGCGCAATATAAAATGGGATTATATTATTTTGAATGTGCTATGAGTTTCTATAAAAGTTTTGAAAACAAAGAACTCTTAAGAGTTGGAAGCTATAAAGAAACCTTAAATAGTTGGATTACAGAAACCATTAATTGGTGGATAAAGGCTGCGAATCAAGAATACGCGGTAGCAGCCTTTGAAATAGGAGAAATATATTCTAAGGGGGAAGTTATAGAAAAAGACACTAACACAGCTATGAAGTGGTATGAAAAGGCGGGAAATATGGGGTACTGGAGAGCACAGTGGATTTTGGGGCGATATTACTATCATGGAGAAGGAGTAGAGAAAGATGTAAGTAAAGCAATTTACTGGTTTGAAAAGGCTGCTGAGCAAGATGTGAGAGACGCACAATTAATTCTTGGAGATTTATATTATTCAGGAAAGGAAGTCGCTCAAAATTATGAGAAGGCCTTTTATTGGTATAATAAGTGTTCGAAAGCATATGGTATACAAATATTGTATGCTTACAAAGCAAAATGTAAACTTGGAATAATGTATTATTATGGGTATGGGTGTAAAAATAATCCCCAAAAAGCGTTTGCCCTGTTGAAAGAAGCAAGTGATTCTTTTGTTGGTAGCGGTGATGCATGTAGGGTGTTATCGGCTTGTTACAGGTATGGGATAGGTACAGAAGTTAATATTAAAATGGCAGAGTTTTGGTTGTCTGAAGCCGCAAACCGCCGTGATGATAAAGCTTTGGAAGTAACAAGCCCAATCGACTATGAGCATTGAAATAGTGAATATTAAAATTTAGAGGATAAAAACAATATAATAAGTAAACTCATGACTGTAAAAATGAAGAAAATAATACTTTTTGTAATGTTGTGTTTGAGCATTGTAGTAAAATCGAATGCTCAAACATTATTCTCTGAGTATGTTGGCAATCCTGCGAAAGCAAAATATAGTGCAGAGTTATTGGGCAAAGCAGAATCTGGTGATGCTAATGCTCAATATAAACTTGGATTATGCTATGAAAGTGCGAATGGTGTTCCGTTTAATATGGATGAAGCTCAAAAGTGGTATGAACTATCAGCTCAGAATGGAAATGAACCTGCTATAGAGAAGATTGCAAACATGTATTTGTGTGGTATTGGAGTTGAACAGAATTACCCAAAAGCATTGTCCTATTATAATCATTTTGGTGATAGTCATCTTTTTCAAAAAGGAGCATGCTATTTGGGCATAGGGCAAGATGATAAAGCAATAGCTTGTTTTGAGAAATATCTTTACGAATATTATCCTCAAATGAAGAAAACCGATTATTTAAATGTGGATGCAAAAACATCATATAAAGATGTCACCGTAGAGTGCCTTCAGCAAATATTACAAAAAGGAATTGCAGATAAAGAAAAAAATAAAAAACTTAAGAAACTGCTGAAATTTCAAGAGAAAGACGATTTTGTATTAGGTATTCGTAGTCGTAAATATTGCAAAATGGGGATCTGTTATTATTATGGAATAGGTGTATCGCGTGATTACCAAAAGGCAATGCTTTTTTTTGAAAAAGACATAAAAAAATACCCGAATAATTCACCAGAATCTCATAATTATATCGGTATGATGTATTTTAATGGATTAGGTGTGAAAAGGGATTATTTTAAATCGATTGATTATTTAGTTTATTTCAAACGCTGTTTTCCTTCACTTGATTATGTAAATATGACAACGATGCAGGCCATCATGAATTCTAATGGCTACTCTGGATTTTGGGCAGTAGCTAAGCATAACTTAGCAATTGCACAATATTATTGTGGTGAACAACTGTACAAGCAAAAAGATTATAATGAAGCATTTAAATATCTTACTGATGCAGCAACAAATCCAATAAATCCTATTCCACAAGCTATGCGTATGTTGTCAGCTTGCTACAGGTATGGACTGGGTACAAAAATAGATAGAAAAGAAGAAGCGGATTGGTTAGAAAGAGCGAAAAATTACAATGATGAAAAAGCATTGAAAATACTTAATGGATTTTAGTTTAGAATTCTATTATTAAATAATATAACATTATCATCATGAAAAGAAATAAAATAACAACTTTAATAATATGTTTGTTTGTATCGTTATTCCTTAATGCTCAAAATAACACTTTTGAGAGGGAACTCGCTGAGGCAAAAAAAGGCAATGTTAAATCACAATCTTTTGTGGCAGGTTGCTATATGTTTGGTGACTGTGGAGCATCCATTAACTATGAAGAAGCTGTAAAATGGGCTCGTCTGGCAGCAGAAAAAGACGATGACTATGCTCAGTATCTTTTAGGCTTTGCTTATAGCTTTGGCTTTGGAGTTGATATAGATGTAGAAAAATCTATAGAGTGGTATGAGAAATCTGCTCAACAGGGAAGAAAAAGCGCACAAGACAATTTAGCGTTGTTATATTTTAGAGGGTATGGCATAGAGCCAAATTATGATAGAGCATTGGAACTGTTTTTAAATGCAAAAGAAGAAAAACAGAAGTCTTATTTCATAGGTGCGTGTTATTTCAAGATAAAAAGAAATGAAGAGGCTTTTAAATATTTCCAGAAAGCATATAAAGAAAAACCATCTTTGGAATCTTATATTTATAGTTTATTAGCATTAGAAGAATGTTATAGTGCAGGTTTGGGAGTGAAACAAAATAGTAGAAAAGCGAAAAAGTTATCACATGAATTAATAGAATTGGAATTTAATAATCCCAATGTTAGGCGGTCCATAGTAGAACAAATACAAGGAGCTTATTATGCATTTTGGGGATTGGAAAAAGATTATAATATGGCAAAACATTATTACGAAATGGCAAAAGAAGCAGGCGATGGAGCAGATGGAACATATGGTCTTGCAACTTTATATATGAACGGATTAGGTGTAGAGAAAAATTATGAGAATGCATTAGATTATTATAATATTTATGTTAGGTGGTGTTATGGATTACTTAAAAATAAAAACCCAAATGAACTCTCACTAGCAATAGCTCATAGGAATATTGCAATCTGTAGTTTTTATGTGGGTGAGCGGCTTTATAAACAAAAAAAATATAATGAAGCATTTAAATATCTTAAAGATGCAGCAACGAATCAAATAAATCCTATACCGCAGGCGATGCGTATGTTGTCAGCTTGCTACAGGTATGGATTAGGTACGAAAATAGATAGAAAAGAAGAAGCGGATTGGTTAGAAAGAGCAAAGAACTACAATGATGAAAAAGCATTGAAAATACTTAATGGGTTTTAGAGAAGGCGAATAGACTTATAGTGTAATGGTCGAAATGTAATAATTAATTAAACAAAAAAAGAAAATTATTTCTGCTTTTGAACTATTACAAATATATATGGTTACTGTTCGCAAAAAGTAAGTTGTTATGAAAGTATATATTTTTATAATTTATATATTTTTCCATGCTAGTGCATTGATGGGACAAACTGTGTCAGAGTTGGAGAAAATGGCGCAGACAGGTAATATCAAAGCGATGGTAAAGTTGGGGGAATGTTACATTGATGGTAAGCTTGTACAGCAGAATTATACTAAGGCGATAGAATGGTGGGAAAGGGCATCATGTAATAGTGATTGCCCAGGATCACTTCTTTACGGTCTAGGAAGAATATATGAAAAAGGACAGTTGACATCCATCAATCTGCCCAAAGCGCACTCTTTTTATGAACGTGCAGCAGAAAAAGGTTTCGTAGTTGCAATGTATAACTTAGGTCGAATGTATGCAGAGGGTAGAGGTACTCAAAAGAATATTGAGAAAGCTATTTCATATTATGAAAAAGCTGCCTCAAATGGGCTTCCAGATGCAATGAACAATTTAGGACTTCTATATAGAAATGAGGTAAAAGACTATGCTAAATCTATTGTATGGTTTGAGAAAGCTATAAATACGGGTTATTCTTCAGAAGCGATGACTAATTTGGGAATTATGTATCACGAAGGAGAGGGAGGGAATCAAGACTATGGAGCTGCAAAACTATTGTTTGAGCAAGCATCAAGCAAAGGTGACAATATGGCGATGATGCTTTTAGCAGATATGTACTTAAAGGGAGAGGGTGGGATTGTTGATTACAAAAGGTCCGTAGAATTATTTTCTGAATCTACAAGAAATGGTAATCAGAAAGCAAAAATATTCCTTCCCATTGCCCAAGCAAAGTTGGGAGAAAAATATTATGCAGAGAAAGACTATGCAAAGGCTCTTCCTCTTATAAAAACAGCTGCCGAGAATGCCATAAACTCACAAGCAAGTGCCATGAGATTGTTAGCAGCATACTATAGATATGGATATAATGTCGTTGAAATAGACAAAGAAAAAGAAAAATATTGGAGAGAAGAAGCTGCAAAGTACAATGATAGGAAGGCATTGAAGATTATCAATGATTTTAAGTAAAACAACGTTTAACTAGTGGTATGAATTAATATAATAAGGGATTATGACATTAAAAAATATTCTTATACTATTGGCTTTGGCAGTAAACGTTCCAACTTTTAGCCAAGAGGTGTATACATGTCCGAGTTGCTACGGATATGGTAGATTTCCTACAGGGATGTCTTGTGGGGTGTGTAGAGGATATGGAACGGTTCTGCCATGTGTTCATTGTGGAGGCTATGGTGGATTTCCCAATGGCGTACGTTGCAGACTATGCAGAGGTTACGGTATAGTGGGAATAAATATGCGCAGAGGACCTAATGGGAGGCTGGAATGCCTTAGATGTCATGGTACAGGCACATATACACGTAGGCCTAGAGCTACGGGAGGTGTTGTGGCATATAATGATTGCATGAACTGTGGTGGTACGTATCAAATAGGCACTCTTCATTCATGCACATGCAGGAAATGTGGAGGTACAGGATATAGATAAAGAGGTGGAGGAATACTTAATGCAAGAGAAGTGTTATGAGTATGTATAGATTATGGCAGGTGCTCCGAAGCTTATGCGGCAGGGGTAAGAGCGAAGAGAATGAGATGAGTGACAGGCATGGAGTGTTTGAGTGCTCCAAGTATGATGACGTAGAGATATTGGGGCATACTTTTCATGGGCTTACTGATATAATGCAGCACGTGGAGATGTCGCTGTGTAGGGAATATTCACATGATGGA
>AUXO010327433.1_pt1 | contig 13088 bp, 15 predicted proteins | sample 768731 | NCBI WGS metagenome assembly AUXO01 (sample SAMN02715735, study PRJNA202380) | gut metagenome | biome: sheep rumen | host: Ovis aries | place: New Zealand: Palmerston North
CCCATAATCTATCTGCAAATCTCATCTTACTGAATCCAAACTGCTGTGAAGACACACCGTATTCGAACTGTGTCTTACGGAAGTTTGCCTCTTCCTCTGAGGTTATTGGCCTCCAGTACATGTCGTGGAAAGCATCGGGATTTGTTAAATCACGAACGTCTGATACACCCAGCATGTAAGCAGACCTAATAGTCTGTGCTAATGTATCATTAAGCTGTGTTACATAATACATAATATCAGCTTGCTGTTCCGGTGTAGCTCCCTGCATGTTGTGGAGTATCTTATTCGCCATACCGTAATAAGCTCCTTCAGCATCTGTAGTAGGAACAAAGGCGTCATTGAATACACCCAACATAGATGCGGCCAATAACTTGTTTGTGTCTACTTTACCAAAGCGGAACAAATCTCTCTGCATCTTTGCGAATGATTCTATGGCTGTATTTGTACTTCCTTTACCGAGCAAAGAAGCCATATCCATCAAGGTAGTACCAAGATAATTAGTGTAATTAACTCCTGTCAACTGCTCAAGAGGGTTACCCATCTGAGACATGCCACTAATGCCCTCAAGCATTAAGTTCTTAAGCTTTATGGTTAGTCCGCCGAATGCTCCTGTTAACAACTTCGTAGCTTTATGTAACATCTGGAATGGTGTAGCTATCCAGGACGTCAGCGCACCTAAAGTATTGAAATTGTTCTGCATTCCCAACATTACTCTTTCCATCTTAGCTTGTTGGTAATTTCCTGCTATCTGAGTAACAGCATTAACACCTCCTGTTAAAGCCATTCCTCCTGCAAGTCCTGCCGGGCCAAAAGCAGCTCCTAATGCACCTGTAATAGCTGTACCTATTCCGCTATTCCATGTTCGTGTAACAGCATTCCATGGTGCTACAGTTCTATCTATGGCATTAAATGTAGCATCCCCTATTCTTGATATAGGATTGAGAACAAAACCTGGTATTACTCCTCTAGCTGCTGATGTAACACCTGAGAACTGTGTCTTAGCTGATTTAATGTACTGATTGACATCATACAACTTGATATTACCGATAGCACTGTATATTTCTATCAGCTGTTTATTCTTCTCGATAATAATGTCCATAGCATCAGATAAGTCCTCATAAGAACCTATGAGTCCTTCCAAATGCATGCGTTGATCAGGAGTAATCTGTCCCCGTTTCTCGGCCCTATCTAATGCACGGACCTTTTTGAATTCTTCCTCTTTACGTTCGTCTACCCTTTTCTGTCTGTCTCTTTCTTCGTCACGTAATTCCCGAGCCCTGTAAACAACGTCCCGTGGAGAGAAACCTGAATCTGTAGTGCTGTTTACATCACTAAGCCACTGGTAGTCTTTCTCAGAGATTTCCCCTTTCCTGTACATGTGGGCAATCATGCTCTCTGCTGCTTCTTTCTTTGCTGAGAGTGTTGCAGCTCTTCTAGACGCCGCCTTGCGTTCTCTTGCTATACGTAAAGGTTCAGATTGCTTTATAATAGCATTTATAGTCTCTTTATTGTATCCTAAGCCTTTTAAGTACTTATGTGCTGTTGCTATGTCTTTTCCCGCTAGGTATCTAGATAATGCATGTTGTTGTGCTACCTTATATCCAATGGTAGATTCACGGACTTTCTGCAACTCTTCCTGGAGGGCTTGAAAAGTCTTTCCCGCCTCAGCACTGAATATGTGGGCAAAAGAAGCACCAAACCCTTCTTCTGCGTCTACAATGTCTTCCCATGTCTCTCCGTAACCTTCCGGAAGAACACGATTTCCATTGTCGTCATACTCATACTCAAATACGCCTCTGTCATCAAACTCGTCTTCATGCATATAATACTCCAGACCTCTTGGTCCCCTGCCTCGATAATAACCGCCTTTTATAATGGCTGTACCCATGGCAGGTTCGTAAGCACCATAACTATATCCTGTTTTATTTGCCACAAAACGAACATCTCGTCCTGCTCTACCTTTTTGTCTATAAATAGCAGACAATAACTCTGCAGTACTTAATACATCATGGAATCCAAAGTGGTGGGAATACCCTGCTGCCTTAAGAGAACGACCTGTGTAATGCTTAAACATCTTCTCAAGGTTTCTCTTACCACGTGGTACTCCCGCGTTCTCTGCCCATACAAGGGTATCTAATATGTCTTCGTCTTGAAGGCGTGATGCAATTCCAAGACGTGAAAAGTCAAACTCCTCTACGTTATGTCCAACAACTAAGCTTCCGTGGAAGAACCTCATCAAGTCGGTTGCTTCCTGCTGATTATATGTAGCGCCATATGAAGCCTGTTGCTTCATACGTAATTGTTCTATTTTATTCTTAGTTAACTTATGTACCTCTCTCGACATATTAAAAGATGCTGTAGCAGTATCTTTCGGTACATAATAACGTTCATACGTATCAAGAACACGGAACTCTCCTGTTCTTTTGTCTATTACGCCCTTGAGTGCAGATATAGATATAGGTTGGTCATTAGCACCTGTTTCTATATCCGTAACGGTAATAGGTCTAGTAAACCGATTACCTACCATTTCATCCCGTGAAATACCACGGAAATGTTTGAATGTATCTTCGGAACCTAAGTGCACCTTACCATCTGATGCGATTCCAAACATACCCTGCATTTTAGCCCAGGTAGTCTTTTGCCAAATAGCATCCTGTCTATCCTGTTCATGTTGCTGAGATCGGAAACGCCAAGCGTCTAATAAGCGCTGACCTAAATTACGATCGTCGTTTTTATCTTGTGTAAATCTTTTTCGACCGTTTCCTAAATCAGTCTTACTAAACCCTGCCATTATTTATTCTCCATCTCACCCTTTATTATATACGTACGTGCGTCTAGGTACAACAACCCATCTATCATATCTTCTACGTCAACAGGCCTTGTATGAAGTTTATCTATATACGCGTAGTATAAAAATAAAAGCCCTCCGCAAGTCTTCTTAATAAAGTCTCCGGAGGTCATTCTACTCGCTTTCGTTATAATTCTTAACACAGTGGCTATATCACCGGCTGCTTGAGCTGTGGCTATATCCTTCTGTATACGAAGCTGTTCTTGCTCCGGAGTCTCAGTTGCTTCTTCCAGGCCTACCGCTTGTCTTCGTTCTCTGAGTCTTCGGAAGGCGGTGTCAATTTTTTTACCATCAGTCCATAACACATCTTAAGTAATAAATCAAGCAAGAACGGAGCGTTTGTGAACTTGTCACTCAAGCTACCTCCGTTGTATGTAAATTCAAGAAGAACCTTGTCCTTTCTAAGGAATTTAACATGCTTGTTCAATACCATCTGACTCGCAAGGGCCAATGTATTGTCAATGGTAGGGTCTTCATCGTATGCTCGAAGAAGAACAAGAGGGTCGAGGTTGTTTTCCCCATCTTCGATATCGATGACAACATCGCTTAAAAGGTCTTTACCTTTTCTAAAGTTAGTGAGTATTTGATTATACTCTTTTGAACTATATTCCATATTCTGCCTCCTTTATGGTCTATATGTTATGCTGTAACAGCGAGTGCTGATTCACTTGACAAGTTTACAGTCCAGTTCAGGTAGTTGATAGATACATTGTAGTTTGGTGCATCGTTACCTGCAAGACCTACTGGATCTACACCTGCAATTGTACATCCCTGGAATTCAATTACTGTGTAAAGACCACAGAACTTGAATATTACATGGATAGTAGCACCTTCAGAGTCTCCTCCTTCCTGTGCCTGCTGTAACTGTGCAAGGAATACAAGGTCGTACACATCGTCTCTGTTTGGTCCGATTGCGGCACCTGCTGGACGATACATAGCACCTACTGCACCACCCGAAGCTGCATCAGGCGAAGGTGTAGATACCTTTGTACAGTTGATGTTCAATGTACCTGAACGGTTATTGTTTGTAAGAGCTACCGCACCTCCACCAAGGATAGGAATCTGTACAGAAGAAGCAATCTGCTGTACGGCTCTTAAGAACTCTCCATCAAGACGGAAACCAGAGACACTCTTGAATCCAGTAGTATCAATACTACTGATAGCCTGTCCATTGATCTGCATAAGATCTGATGGAACAGCTAAGATGTGGCCGGCTCCATTGTACTGGTATTCAATGTCTACTGCACCGACTGCCTGAATACCACGAATTATTGGCTGACTCATATTTATTCTCCTTCCCCAATATACAGGGTTCCTGTAATTTCAATGTTTCTTACCTGATCTACATAACGAGCATGCCAAGCATCCGGTATTATGATCTGGTCTCCTCTTGCAGGTGGAAGATTTTCAAACGATGGTGTAGTGAACACTATCTGTCTTAATCTTCCGGAACCTGTAGTTCCGAATGGTAACAACTGGTTACGTAAGAGGTTCAAAATCAAACGATAGTTGTCATCATTCTTCAAGAAGTTTGGAGTACTCATAGCTCTTGCTACTGTGACTTTTGTCATGTATGTAATGTAAGCTATGATCCAAGTAGCCTGTACTACTTCTCCGTCAAGTGTTGATGCACCGCGTGCTACAACATTTCCTGAATTGTCACCGAGTGGCTTGAAAGTCTGTATATTGATTCGTGCTAACGAATCTCTAACAGATTTGTCCAGGTTAGTTCCTTCAGGACCGGAAGATGTGATGTTAGCAGAAGCTACCATGTCCATTGAGTTACCGATACATGTACCTGAACCATTCAAAGAAGCCATAGCAAGGCCGAGAGAGTACAGAGCAGCATTACGTGTTCTGTCCTGATGAGCAGACATGAATGCATCTTTTCCTGTATTCTTAAGAACAGCATACAGTGGGTCAGACATTGGATCTTCTGGTGTTCCTGTACTGTAAGGGAAGTAAGGAGCTGATGACAGCAATCCCTTATCATAAGAACACAGTTCTGCTAACTTAGCAGCTACTGTAGGGTCTACAGCAAAAGCATCTGTATCAAGAGGTAATGTAGGTGCTGCACACACTGTCTTGTGATATGCATACGCCTTAATCTTACTGTAAGCCTCTTCCATCTTCTCAACGAAGTTATCTGCAGATGCTCCTGTCTGATAACTGTACTGATTTGGCTCTCCTGTTGGTACAGGTGTTACTCCTGCAGGAATTACTGCAGGAACTGACATTGCAGAATCTGTAAAGAAGTTTGTTCCGTCTGAAGAATAAACAATGACTGTGTCTCCTGAACTGTGAGGTGCACAAGCTACAAGAATACAATCACCGTTGAATCCGTTGCAGAACAAATCATACAACCAAGAACGAAGTACCCCAGTTGTCTTATCGGCATAGTCTGCAGCTGATACTGCAAGAGCGTTAATGCCTGAGGTGCCAGGTACAGGTTCCCATCCTCCTGATGTCACATCTACATACCGGTCTGATTCAACAAAGATTAAAGCCTTCCAAAAGTTGTCTCCAATCTGTTTCGTCTTTACAACGCGGGTGGTAAATGACACATCCTCCTGGGCTACTGACCCAAGAAAATCATTTGTATCCATAAAATCCTCCTACTATGCCTTACTAAACCAAGGCACCTGTTTGGTATCTACATTATAAGACGTTTGTGCTGATAGGTCTACTATCCAAGCCAATTCGTCATTATAACCTCCATTACGTACCGGGTACGTAAACGAAGTTCTATCCACATAATTTATCTGAGAAGAATGCTTCTCAAAAGCAACCTGCACATCCGTTCTATCTTCCCACAGAAGAACCTGGTCTGCAAGCTCTTCCGCTTTAGGCCCTACAAAGGTTATACGGAAGGTTACTTTAACCGGTTTTGTCATATCGCTATTTGCCTGATATGCCCTAGCATATGGCTTCTTCGAAATGATTCTATAACCTATCCACGTATTCACCTTATCGGCTGGGTCCGTGGTAGGAAGAAACCAGTTAGTACTGATAGGTACGAGATACTTATCATCAATACCAAAAATCTCTTTTAATGTTTCCCTTAAGATTTTCGCATTAAGCAAAGTATCCCTCCTTTACCTTTAAGTCTTCCGTCTTATCTATTGTAGCGCCTGTAACACGCTCTATAGTCCATACATGATACCCCGCAGCTTTGTCATAAGGTACTTCATTAACAAGTCTCATTATGAACTCCGGGTGCTCCAATCGCCTGATATATGTCCCTTCCTTTAGTTGCTTACTCCATATATCAAGGACATACAACTGATCAGATTCTGTGACATCCAATCCTGTATTTCCACTGGTATACTTACGCCGCTTGATTCCACTACCACTGGTTGGAATATACACTGCTGTGATTTGGAACCTGTCTGAGGCATCTTCTTTGTTCCACGCATCACAGGCTTCATTGAGTTCTGAAAAGTGTTCAAGAAATGTTCCATATACTCCACTCATGCATATACCATATACTGTTCTGGGGCGCTCTGTATCATAGTTAACGCCTCTATACCGAATTGGTTTGTAGTAAGGGAAGCTAACACTGAATCTTCCTGACGAACCATATTCTTATACTTAATAAAAATAGGTCCGGCTTTCTTTGAACCAATCGGCATACTTCCTGTTCCTGCTACCCCTGTAGCCTTTTCAGGATATAGTTGTACCAGTTTCCAAGCTATCAGGTAGTTAATGCACAGCTCTCTTTTTGCGTGCGCATCCTCCGGAGGCAGAAACGACCATAGAGAATACACACCAGAAAACTGTGCATTAACCATCTGAAGAGCTTTCATGAGGTCAGAGTCTGATAAGCCTACGAATTTATCGCGGAACATGAAATCGTTCAGATCTATAAATTGTACGCTCATCAGACACCTCCTTATTCGTCTGTCTTCTTAAGCTTCTTCTCAAGCTTTTTGATGTCCTGTTCCAGGTTGGTAATAGTAACATCCTTTTTAGAGATGATATCTGTTGCCTTTTCATCAAGTTCCTTGAGCTTCTGTTCGTACTCAGCCTTTACAGCATCTACTGCTTTTGCAATTTCTGCTTCAAGGTTTACGCCTACAGTACCCTGTTCAAGTTCCTTAAGGCGAGCTTCAAGGGCTGCCTTCTCAGCTTTGAGAGTCTCGTTCTCAGCACGTAAAGTATTATTTGTTACCTGTAAGTTAGGTAACGAATTCTTAATTTCAGCGGGTTCCTTATCACATACAGTGATAGCTCCGCTTGTGATTAAGCTCTTAACAACTGGCTGACTTGAAATAGAAGCAAAGTCTTCTTCTTCCATAACAAGCCATTTATTGTCCCTGTTCTGAGGTGCAATAAACTGCTTGCTTCCGTTACTAAACACCCATGCTTTCTGGGTTGTAGATTTTAACCATCTCATACCTGCCTCCAGTCCCCCGAAGGGGACATTTACTTACGATTGTACGCCGAATCCTGCGTAAATCTCTGTTGCCGCAGGAATTGGTGCCATCATACCAGCTACACGGCGAAGTGTCTTATACTGGTCGTTGTACATTCCTGGGATTACAGGGAATACGTATTTCTTCAATGCTACAGCCCAGAAGTTTGTAGGCTGAGACTCATTGTTTGGACCTCCGCCGATCTCAGGAGCACTGATGATCATGTAGTCGAACGGATTTGGATTGAAGAGTGAGTTTGCCTTCAACAATGGTTCTGCTACCCATTCGATTGTAGGAGTAGATCCATTTGGTCCCTTACCTGCTAAGTAAGACTTAGCGAATGTTTCCATTGCAGTTGTTGCATCGTACGCATCACTGTATGGCATTGATGTAAGGTAGTTGTAAGCTTCAGGGGAAATAGCAATCTTGAGCTTGCTGAACTTGTTATCAGCACGTGTCAAGAAGTCATTAATCTTTCCTGCGATGAGGCGGAATGCATCAGATCCACGTGTTGTAGATGTGTTGCTGTTGAAGATTTCCTTCATTGACTTGCCTGTATCCCAGTTCTTAATTGGATTAATATCCATAAGGCCTGCTGTCTTGGTCTCTTCGTTACCGTAAATGATCATGATGGACTCCATCATATCCATTACGTAGTTAAGGTAAGCCTGCTTACGTGACAATGGACTTGAGCCTATAGCTCCCCAGTTACCACGTTTCTTTTCCTCGAGTGTGAGACTGTAAGTACCCATCATGTTGATGATAGGTGCAGACATCATACCATTAAGTACGTTTACATCATTGGTCATGTTGTTCTGAAGTGAACCAGTCTGACCAATTACGCCCCATCCCGCATACTGTTCAAGGAACAATGTGAAGATTTCTGCAAATGGATTGTTGCCTGCGTATTCTGTACGCACAAGGTCGTGTGCATGAGAATATGCAAGTGGCTCTTTCCATACCTTTGAGAGGTATGAAATATTCCATGGTGAGAATAGCTGACCTGCGATAGGATCGAAACCTTCATCACCCGCCATTGAGAACTGCATATCCCACTTCTGACGTTTTTCATCAAACTTAGGGTGGATCTGTACTTTCTCAGGGTGTGATTTAAGCATTGCTTCCTGAGCAGCTGTGATGATTTTCTGTCCCTTGAAGACTTCATCACCCATGAAAATTGCGCTGTCAGCTGCGTAAGCAGGAACTCCAAAACCTGCTTCTGTAGCAAGTCCGATTGAGAGTTCACAATCTCCGAGGGCTTTGTTAAGACCTACGTCTGATCCAACAAACTGGTCTACTACGCCCGCGAGTTTATTAAAACCTGAACCTGTTATAAGTTTCATTTTTCACTCCTTACGCTACAGTATATGCAGCTGTCAAAACAGTTGAAGGATCATATCCCTCAGCTACTGCTACGGCCTTAACTGTAACATTTGCTGTTACGATAATAGGCTTGTCGGCTTCGAAAATTGGAGACAACTCGTTTGGAGTTGTACCATCTGTTGTATAGTGGATAACAGCACCGTTAGTTGCACAAGTAAGCTGTACCTCTGTACCACTTGTTACAGATCCTGCTGCAGGTGTTGCAACTGGTGTTGCTGCCTTTGTTACTGTTTCACGTGTCTGTGATACAGTAAATGAAGGAAGGCCGAATGCTACTTTAGCACCGTTTGGATCGAGTGTTTCGTATACCCATGCATTGAGCTTTGTGTATCCGCTTGCACTGATGTCTGTACCATCATTGAATGCGAGCACGCCGTCTTTATTACGACACCATACTGTAGAGCCTTCCATTGGAGCGCTCTGAGCAGCATCGTATTCGTGGATCTCAATGATACCCACTGTTGTAGCTGTCATTGGGCGTCCTGCGAAGTAGTAATTCTGCATTGCAGGGTCTACACGCATGATTGTCGGGTCGAGCATTGCGATACCTTTGATAACGCGGCCTGCTGCTGTACCCATCTTCATCTCGCGGCGATTTGATGTTGGATCAATAGATACAACACGGCCGAAGATTACATTTTCGCCGGCGATACCACCAATGGTAAGTGGTAATTTGTCAACAAATACAGGAACACCTGTTATTTTGGCATTGCCCTTAAAACTTACTGGATCAAAAGGACCCATGTTTGCATAATAGTTCATACCTGGTCTCCTTAAAAGATTTCCTTTAAGATGTCATCAGAAGATTTTCCTGATATCCCTGAGTCACCAGCCATAGGCATACCTGGTTCGTCAGTCTGTTCATCACCAGCTGTACCTTCATCACCAGCTGTCTTCTTAGACTGAGCAGCCAACATAATAGCGGCTGTCTTCTGAGCAATAGCATCGATTTCATCTCCGCTTAATTTACCCATACAGCCGTCTCCTGCTGACTTATCGTCTTTCTTGTCTTTAGATTCATCGCCGGCTTCTTTGACTGTGACATCTTTCTTGTCTCCGTCTTTCTTAACCTCGATGTCTTTAGTTTCTTTGCCGTCTTTCTTAACTTCAACGTTCTTATCGTCTCCATCTTTTTTAACGACAACCTCTTTTTCATCTCCCGCCATGTGCTCATTGTAATAATTCTTTACAATGTTAACAGCTTTGGCGATGACTTCAGGTTTTTCATCCCCAGCCATGGCTAATTCATCAAGGAATCCGTTGAATTCCTGGTTTGAATCACCTACGATGGCCTTGATCTTTTCTACCTGAACTTTTGGGTTCGCACCTGCTGAGATAGAATCGAGATATACAGGCACGAGAATACGGCCTTCATCTCCTGCTACCTTTTTAGATGTAGAACCAAAAATCTTTGAGAAAACGCTCATACGTTCGCCTCCATTTTGATTTTGGTATATGAATCTCTCCAACGGAGATAATTCGTCAAGAGAGTCCATAACCATGCATTGTGGTCCGCCTCTCGCGACCTTACAAATCAATAAGTGATTGACGTCATTGAAGCCAACCAACTCAGCCTGGTATTCAACACCGTTATGAACACCTTTCTTCCACTTCATAATAGGATCATAACCAACAGAGAGTTGGCCGTAGCGCTCATAAGCATCTACGCCATCTCCGGCAACAATTGTGCCTGTGGTATATAAATATGTCTCGCCGTCATCCTTATCGACTTCGGATTCAACGCTATCTCCAACCATTCCAACTACTAAATCGTGAGCATTGTTACGGTCTACTTTGACATGGTGACCTGTGATAATTGGAACCCGTGCGAAATAGTCTTTGTACTTATTTAACACCTCGGGTGGACGGAAGACATTTATATATTCAAGGTTAGCGTACTCCTCAGGGACAGGATCGAGATGTAACAACTTGGCTTCTGCGCGAGCGTAGGTATAGATACCACTTCCGCAGATGCGCATATTCTTAACGATCCTGTCACCAATGTTGGTTGACTTCGGTGTGAGATCCTTAATTGCCATATCACCATTTAATGGTGTGTCGTTAACAATCTTCATCTATTAACCCCAGAGTGTAAAGTCTTTTGTAGAATCACGTGTGAAAGTGGTTGTTATTGTTTGTCCTTCGTCTTCATAAGAAGTTGTAAATTCAGTATCAGATACTTTAGTATATGTATCACCCTCTACAAGGAGAGGTTTAACAGCCAACACATCTACGGATTCATGATCTATAGCCTTTATGTCAGCAGAATCACTAGGGGCAGTATCGACGTTCAAATACATATATGCGGTTCCACTGTCTATCTTCCAGGCATAAGCAGTAGCCGAGCCGCCACTTGATGGTACGTTTACTGAGGCTGTGACTTTCTTTGTAGCATCATAGCCCTCATCCGGCTCAATAACAATGGTTCCGTTTTCTGTAATAGTAGCTTCTTTGTTAGTCTGTACTCTAAGATCACCACCACCAGTTGTGGCTTCATCGAATGTTTTACCCTGCAAGTCTTCTGGGCAATCATAGCCTGTCGGTTTTAAGAGGTCCGACAGCAACATTGTTTCAGGTATCTGCGCACTCATAATGATACTCCTTCTTTGCTTAATATTATATTGACCGTTAATAAATAACGCAATGTCATAAAATTAAACCAATTAGTATTCCACCCGCAATGCTGACGATACTAATCAGTACGTTTAGCAGAACTGAGAATATGTTTTGCTTTCGATACGAGCTCTTGAGCGTCTTTATTGTCTCGTCCTGCTCGCTCAATTGTTTCTGCTTGTTCTCGGAGTCCATCTGCAGTTCTTCGTTCTGCTTCTGCAAGCTGTTTATTAGTGTCTCCTGCCCTTTTAATACCGTCTCTAACTGAGTCATTGTTTGGTCCAGTTCCTCCGCCTGATCGTCTGTTAAAATAACGTCCGAATATATAGGAAGCAACAACAATGATGAGACCAGCAATAGTAAGTAAAATCGTTTTCGCATTCATATTACCTCACTTTCCTAATGCATTAATAATTGTAGGAATGTTTGCAACAACGGCTCCTACAATCGCAATCAATACATACTGCCCAACAGTCTGTAATTTAAGTTTAGCTTTCTCGCCCTCGGCTTTCTCTAAGTTATCAATCCTGGCATCGTACTTTTCAAGAGTACGGTCAAGTTTATCGAACTTAGCCTCACCTCGTTTAAGGGACTCCTCGATCTGTCCGATTCGTGTAGCATGGGCACTGACTGTCTTAGAGATCTCTTTCATCTCATCTACAGACTTACGGACGTCTTCAACCTTTGACCCGAGGTCAGCCACTCCCTTAATAAGCGTTATTAACTGTTCCTCAACGTTCATCGGTAACTCCTTCATCATTAGCCTCCTTTGTAACGTGCTTTGTGGCTACGTTACCTGTACAGTAAGCTACAAACAATCCCACGATGTAGGGTGCCATATTGTCACCTTTATTTAGTACGCCCAACACGATAAGTGCTATGAGCACAATGATAAATGCGATGAATTTTCGCCCAATGTGTACTTTCTTTTCAGCCATATCCAACTCCTTGTTTTCTTAAGCCCTACCAGGCTTTATTTTATTTTTAGCTTTGTATCTTATCAAATAAATTAAAAATAAGCGATGTTACGCCTATTTCGCTTTAGTAAATGAACCTGTTGTAGTTGCCTTACCCTTTACATTTCCTTGGGGTGAACCCATTTCAGATTTCTGTTTACCAATCTCTTCTTCATGCTTGAGTACAGCTTCATAAGATTCCTTAGCCATTCGTAAAATCTCATCAGTAATCTTAACTGTTGGGAAGAACTGTGCACTAAGTTGAATCGCTACATCCGGACTAACACCTGCGTTAACAAATGATGATACAGAAGCTGCAAAACGAGCACCTACCTCAGCCAAGTCCTTCTCTGTCGAAATGATAGGCTTACTGAAGGTCATTCTTAATTCACGGCGATGTTTCCATTCTTCACTATCTGTTCCAAACACATGTGCTATTAATGCATCTGTGGCAGGTGTTAAGCACCGTTCAAGGAATCGCTGCTTCATCTGTAATGTTTCAGATTGCTTTAATAACGACTCAGTTGTATTGTCACTGAAACCTTTGTTTGGTGTATGCCACAATACTGGTTCCGGTAATTCAGCTTGTGAAGCAAGATTTGACTTCATTGCACCAACGAACTGTTCGAAACCGCTGTATGTACGATCTACGACTTCTACGTCTCCTACCATGTTGACAGCTTTCGGACTTACGGCAGACCATTCAGCCATTTTCTCTTCGTTAATCTGCATAAGCTGTTTAACTTTTTCTGGGCCGATTGTTGCATTCAGAGCATCCAAAGGCATCTTATACAAGATGAGAGACATCTGCTGCGCCATTACAGGGATCGATTGACAAGTGATTTCGTAACCGTAGTAAGCACGTAACCATCC
>AUXO014001836.1_pt1 | contig 13088 bp, 11 predicted proteins | sample 768731 | NCBI WGS metagenome assembly AUXO01 (sample SAMN02715735, study PRJNA202380) | gut metagenome | biome: sheep rumen | host: Ovis aries | place: New Zealand: Palmerston North
CACAACTTCTGCCGTAGGACGTATGACACCGAGCACTCGACGATCGGGGGCATAACGAGGCAAATAGTTCTGCTGAATGGAACGGAGGGCCTTGGCGGAGGCGGTGTTGCACCCAAGAATGACCAAAGGGCATCCCAGAGAGAAGAGCTTCTGGACTGCCTGAAGGGTGAACTCGTACACCACGTCGAAGGAGCGTGTGCCGTAGGGGGCACGCGCATTGTCACCGAGGTATATGTAATCATACTCAGGCATGCGCTTGCGTATGCCGTCAAGTATGGTTAAGCCTCCATAACCAGAGTCAAAGATTCCGATGGTTCCCAATGATAATAATTAGCTTTCCCTAAGGTGAAGGCGCGACTCGGCAGAGGACAGGCATGTTTGTCTCTGCTTCCGCTGCCACAAACAATGATAGTTATTACTTGATTCCGAGCTCTACAAGCACAGCGTCGGTGCAGTCCTCAGCTTCACCTTCACCACTAATGTAGGGATAAGCGTTGGCATCGGTGTTAAGCACATAGGCATAGTTGTGACGCTTGCCCACAGCGGTAATGGCATTGTTCAGACGCGAACGGACAGGAGACATCAGTTCGGCTTCAGCCTTGGCGAGCAGCTCCTGAGCTTCTTTCTTGAACTGCATGCTCTGCTCCATAAGCTGCTGAAGCTCTTTCTGGCGCTTGAGCATAATGTTCTCCGGGAAAGACTTCTGTCCGTCAATGTACTCAGCAAATTTCTTGGAGAACTCCTGCTCGGCACGATCCATCTCTTGCTGGTAGGTCTTCTTGAGGTCATCAATGCTTTTCAAGGCCTGAGCATACTCTGGCATGGCACTCAGCACATCGTTGCAAGACAGATAGCCGAAGTGCTGGGGCTGGATGATGACCTGCTGAGGTGCCGGAGCAGAAACAGGAAGCACTGTCTCTTGCGCTGACAAGAAGGCAGTACAAGCAGACAGTGCTATCAATGTAAGTGTTTTCTTCATCAATCTTCTTTAAAGTTGAGAGGAGTTATAAAGGACGATACTAAGGGAGCGTGCAGAACGAGTACTGCTCTTTCCACAGCTCGCAAAAGTTTTAAAGGGCAATACCAAGGAGAGCATGATTTATAGGCAAGATGTTAAGAGTTTGTGGCTATAGCACCACGCTTTTCACCCCCATTTTACCTGCCACATTTCATCCCGCCCTTCCTTCTCCAAGGGGAAACCCGAAGAAGAGCCACCTTAGTCTTTATTTCGCGCCAACCTTAGCTTTCACCTGATCGGTAATGTCAATGGCACTTGTGCCCACATAGGCCACACCGTTAGCGGGAAGGATATAGGCAAAGCCACCTGCTGCACCCACTTCCTGAACAGCCTTTAGCACCTTTTCCTGCAGCTCACCCATCTTGGTCTGCTGCACCTTTTGAAGTTCCTGCTCACAAGTCTGTGCGAACTGTGACAACTCTTCATAAGCCTTCTGGAGCTCCTGCTCGCGATAAGCACGAAGAGTCTCAGAAAGGGTTGCCTTTTCCTTATCGTAGGCTTCGCTCTTTGTCTGGAACTCGGTCTGCTTACGCTGCATCTCCTCAGAGAGTTGCTTCTGCAAGTTCTGGAACTCGGTCTGAGCAGCAGTATACTCACTCATGCCCTGAATTACAGTCTCAAAGTTCACGTGTCCAATCTTTTGTGCGAACATGGTCATTGGCAGAGCCAAGAGCATGGCTAAAATAGTCTTTTTCATTGTTGTTGAGTTATTTGAGTTTTTGTTTTTAGTTCTTTTCGGAGTTATAGGGTTAATAGAGATTGTGAGGTATCGCCGCCTTCTAAACACCTAAAGGAGAAGAATCGCCTTGTGCATAGAGCGGGATACGGGTCAATGCGTATAACCCAGTTTCTGGAGTACGTCCTCGCTGATGTCAATCTTGGGCGAAGCGAAGATGATGCTGCCTCCTGAAGCGCGGTCGAGAACGAGCTGATAGCCTTTCTGGTCACAGATATCCTTGACCGCGTTATAGATTTCGTCCTGAATAGGAGCAAGAAGACTCTGACGCTTCTTGAAGAGTTCCCCTTCGCTTCCGAAATACTTTTTCTTCAGATCGCTGGCCTCTTTTTCCTTCGCCATAATAGCTTCCTCGGCCTTGGTCTTCTGTGTATCAGAGAGAAAGACGGATTCAGACTGGTATTTCTTATAAAGGGTCTCGGCTTCGTTGAGCAAGGCTTCCACTTCGCCCTCCCACTTCTTAGACACTTGGTTGAGCTGTTCGTTGGCACGTTCGTAGGCAGGCACATTCTTAAGGATGTACTCCATGTCAACAAGGGCAAACTTCTGTGCATTGGCTGCGATAGAAGCCAGCAGCACGGTCATGGTCAGTATTAGCTTTTTCATACGTCTTTTTGCTTTTTTGGATTCTTGCCGTATTGTTTGGTTTAATGGGGTTTTACCTATTCTGTAAGGGGTTTCCCTAAACACTCATGAACTTAGAACTCTTGACCCAGCACAAAGTGGAACTGACTTCCACTGTAGCTCTTAGAGCCATTGATGTTGTCGAAGCCATAAGCCCAGTCGATACCCATCAGACCTACCATCGGGAGGAAGAGTCGGACACCGATACCTGCAGAGCGTTTCATATCGAAGGGATTAAACTTTTTGGTCTCAGTCCATGCATTACCGCCTTCCATAAAGGCCAACGCATAGATATTGGTGGCACCCTGGAGCATGAGTGGGTAACGAAGCTCAACCGTCATGCGGTCATAGGCATAGCCATAATTGTAGCCCTGAGTCAATGCGCCGTTGTCATATCCACGGAGACCAATGGTCTCGGAGTAGTAGCTAGAAGAGTAGCCCGACATTCCATCACCACCCACATAGAAAGTAGAGAACGGCGACTTCTTATACTTGTTGTAGTTGCCCAAGAAGCCGAAGTCGAAGCGGGTCATCAGCACAAAGCACTTGCGGGCACTACCCAGCGGAGTGTACATGCGGGAATTGAACTTCCACTTGTGATACTCAATCCACCTGTACTTGCGACTCATGTCTCGCTGATAGTCGGCATCATAGTAGCTGGTAGCCATGTTTTTGTAGTCAAGGCCATCAAACTTTGAATAAGGCGGCGTAACTGATACTGAAGCGGAGAACTGTGAGCCACGGCGTGGGAACATGCCGTTATCAATAGATGTACGCGAAAGCGACAAGGTCAGATTGATGTCGTTGCAGTTACCGTTCTGCACAATGAAGTACTCCCAGTCCTTCATCATGTAGCGTGTGTAGCCCAGTGATGCCTGGAAACGGAAGTTGTTGTCAGGCCATGTGAGACGCTTACCAAAGCCTATATTCAAGCCAAACAGTTCAATGTACTTGTCGGGGTCGTAGTAGTTAGAGTAGTTGTTATAGTAACTGCTGTTGTAGTTACCATAACCATACAGCATTGAGTAGTAATTGTTATAGTAGCTGCTGTTGTAGTAGTTGCTGCTGATGTCAGTCTGACGAGAGAAGAATGCGCTGACAGAGAACTGGTTAGGGCGCTTCCGTCCAAACCATGGATCGAGGAACGAGATACTGTACTGCTGATAGTAAGAACCATTCGTAGAAGCGCTCAACTCCAGCTCCTGCGCATCACCTTGGGGCAGAATGCCACGATGAACGCGGTTCTTTCCGAAGAGATTGCGCACGGAGAAGTTCGTGAACTTCAAACCCACTTTACCAATCACGCCTGTCATACCCCAACCCAACGAGAACTCAAGCTGGTCACTTGCCTTTGGCACAAGACCGAGGTTCAGGTCAACAGTACCATTAATCTGATCGGGCACTGGCTTAAAGTCTATCTGTTCAGGGTCGAAGTGTCCCATCTGAGCAATCTCCTGATACGTCATCTTATAGGCATCCATGCTGAACAAGTCGCCTGGCTTGAGCAAAAGCTCTCGACGAATCACCTCCTCATACACGCGGGTGTTTCCGTAAATTTTGATTTTATTGATGGCGGCCTGAGTACCTTCATAAATACGGATCTCCAAATCGATGGAATCGCCATCCACATCCGCTTCCACTTCCTGCACCTGGTTGAACACGTAGCCCTCGTTGTAATAGAGGTTGCTCACAGCCAGGTCGTCCTCGTGAAGCTTCTTCTGGATGTGCTTCTTGTTATAAACATCGCCTCGCTTCATGTCCAATACATTTTCCAGAATGCTGGTATTATAGATGGTGTTACCCACCCACCTTATGTCGCGGACATAGTACTTGTTGCCCTCGTCTATGTGGAGATAAACATTCACGAGGTTATTGCCGATGTCCACCACGCTGTCTGCATCTATGTAGGCATCACGATAGCCTAGCTCATTGTACTTCTCCACCACGCGGTCTTTATCCTCCTCGTATTTCTCCTCCACAAACTTCTTGGTCTTGAAGAAACTCTTGAAGCCCTTCTCGTTGGTCTTCTTCAGCAGACCGCCTGAGAAGAAACCGCCATGGAACTTCTTTGTGGCAATATGCGTGTTACCAGTGATGAAGATTTTGTTCACCTTCACCTTCTCCTTCTTGTCGATGTTGACATCCACAATCAGCTGGCCGGCCTGGTTCGGGTCATCGCGCTGCACGATATCCACAACGGCATTCTTAAAGCCCTTTTCATCGAAGTAGCGCTTGATAACGAGTTTTGCCTTGTCCACCATATTAGGCGTAAGCTGATTGCCCTTCACCAATCCGATGCGCTCTTGCAAATCGTCATGTTCCGACTTCTTCACACCATTGATGTTCAGTTGAGACACACGAGGGCGCATCGCCAGTGTAATCTTCAGATACACCTTCTCATCCACGATGCTGTCGGCCTCAATTTTGACCGACGAGAAGAGTCCGTGCTTCCAGTAACGCTTGATTGCCTCGGTGATTTCCTCGCCAGGCAGCGAAACAGTTTCGCCGACGGTGAGTCCTGATAAGCCAATAAGGATATAGTCTTCGTAGTTCTTCACACCCTCAACCTCGATGCCTCCAATCTCATACTTCTGTGTCTTTCCATACACAACAGAGGGCTTTGTCTGCACTTGTGCCTCTACGGCCACACACGCACACAACAGCAGGATAAAGGTGAATATGGTGATTTTCAATCTTCTCATGTAGAGAGTCTTCTATTATATATAATATGTGACGTTATTACTTGTTTTCTGCAGCTTGTGGGACAGTCACTTGTTCACCCGTCTTGCCAAAGCGGCGCTGCCTGCCTTGATAGTCCACGATGGCCTTGCAGAGGTCTTCCCCGTGGAAATCCGGCCAATAGGTGTCGGTGAAATAGAACTCCGAATAAGCACACTGCCAAAGGAGATAGTTGCTCAAGCGCTCTTCGCCACCAGTGCGAATCATCAACTCAGGGTCGGGCATAAAGCTGGTAGCCAAATGCTCGCTGATAGTTTCCTCGTTGATATTTTCCACTTTCAGCGCACCGCTCTTAGCCTTAGCTGCTATCTGCTGAACAGCGCTAGTGATTTCCCATTTTGACGAGTAGCTGAGTGCCAACACCATGCAGGTGCCCGTATTGTGGCTGGTGCGCTCCTCCAGATGGCGACAGGCATCCTGCACCACTTGAGGCAAGCGTGCTGTGTCGCCAATCACACGGAATCGGGCATTCTGCTTCATGAACAGTTCCTCTTCCAGATGTTTGAGCAGCAAGGCCATCAAGGCCTCCACCTCCGACACGGGACGGTTCCAGTTCTCTGTCGAGAATGTATAGAGTGTCAGATAGTCCAACCCCAAGCGCACGGCCATCTCCATGATTTCATGCACACGTTCCGCTCCCTCTTGATGTCCGTAGGTGCGTTCCTTTCCCTGCGCTTTCGCCCAACGCCCATTGCCATCCATAATGATGGCGACGTGACGGGGCACTCGGGTCATATCTATTTGTTCTTGATACATTGCGTTTCTATTATCGAGCTTATAGGTCTAATTAAGCTTATAAGTTAGTTGTTACATTTTCTGTATTTCGGGCAGAGGTCGTAGGAGATGTAGAACATCGTCCACGAATAGCTGTCCTTATTCTTCATGAATCCACTCTTGATGCGGTAAGGGTCTTCTATGCCGTCCAGCTTGTCGCTCATGGAAAGGCGCATGGTCCAATCCAAACCCACATTCAAACGTTTCTTGAGCTTGTACTTGATGCCAAATCCCAAAGGGATGTTCATGGTCAGGTCATCGTTGCAATAGGTGAAGCCCAATCCCATCTGTATATAGGGCACGAGGCGTTTGTGTCCCTTATAGCCATTACCGGTGCCATAGCCCCAGAAGTTCAGTTCGTACTGGCAGCCCACATCCACCAGAGAGTGGTTGAAGCTCCATTCCTGCCCTTTGGTTGCGGGGAACTTGTTGTCCTCCTTGGTTGCATCTCCTTTGATGCTTCCGAAACCGGCATCGAATTTCAGCGCCATGCGCGGATTAATGTTGTATCTTCCCATCGCACCGCCAGCCATCGTCACGTTCTGATAGAACCCGTTCAGCTTGGCATCGCCCATGTAGAAAGCCGGGCCACCCATTGCTCCGAGCTCCACCGCATACTCCAAGTCTTGCGCTCCCGCCTTGAGGGCTGCGCTGCAGGAGATGAGCATCGCAACGATTACTGTATAGAACCTTGCCATACCTTGCCGTTTTCCTGCACAATCCAAAGGTAGTCATCCACTGCCACGATGCGTGCAACGCCCTCAGCAGGAGTGAGGTCCTTCGGCATGAGATACTTCGCCGTTAAAGGATGCCAAGTGATGCCGTTGTCATTGGAACAGTACAGATACTGGTATTTGCCATCCACAGCACCCATTGCATAAATGGCACCGTGGTAATAAGTCATGCTAAAGTTTTGAAGACGTGGCAGGCCATAAGAGTTATCGTCTGTCACCTGCACATAAGCCCAATTCTGATTGATGCTGGCATCGACCGAACCAACCTTATACCATACTACACCATTCTTCTCGTTTTGGCTGTTCATGCCTGCCATCACCGTCTGCTGCATGTTTGCATTCGTTCTTGATGGATGCGACACAGAGAAGAGGTCTGTCTCAGGCAGCATATCCAGATCTTCCGTTCCCATCACTGTCCATGTGTCGACGTCGGAAGAACCTATGATGCTTGTACCGTCATAAGCGTAGAGGTAGCTGGCGTCGGCAGCCAACAGGCGCTCCACTTGCTGATTGCCCACCTTTGTCCATGCAGCAGCCATCTGGGCAGGGTCTGCGCTGTAGATAGAGCCATCAGCGCCACGACCATAGAATTTGTTTTTGAACAGCACTACCGAAGCTTCATCCACGGGGATGGTGACTGGTGCGCTCCATACCGTGTTATCTTTCTTGTCAGCAACGGTCACTACCGCATCGCCTTCTGCGTTCTGGGCAAAGGCAAACACTTTATCGCTGGCATAGAGCGTACGGCTGATATTAGTTACAGCAAGGTTCGTCTCCGACATCTTCCATTCGAGCGTGTCGGTGTTTTCCTTGTGCTGATAGATATCCACCGTATAGGTGCGGCGTGCAGAACCGTCGGTTGACACACAAAGGAGTTCCAGTGGCTTTGAGAAGTCGAGAGAATCAACGCCTGAGCGAACGGAATAATAAAGGCCACCCGCCTCTTCCGACTTCCAATAGACGGTGCCATTGCTCACAATAGAAGGCACCACCCTTTTGAGGTTCGTCCACACGGGAAGAGAGTCCACCGAATAGATGTGCCCTTCCAACTGGTTGATGTTGAAGTAGATTTCCTTACCAGCAATCGTTCTTTCCACCACAGTGTCTTTTGCGCCCCCTGCGGCATCGTATTTCTTAACGGTTACATTGCTGGTGATGCTACCTATCGAGAACGACAGGATAGCACAATTAGGCGATGTCTCCTCGTTCGCGTCGTCCAGACACGAAGTCAAAGAGAATAACATCACCAGCACCATGCTCCACAGCCCGTATCTTATTTTAGCCTTTTTCATTGTTCGTAATGCGCCAATATACAAATGTTCGGCAAAAGTACGAACATTTTTTGCATTAACGAAGTGTTAAAGACGATTTTAACGGATTTTATGCTATATTAATGTATAATTAGGGGAAAAGTGAAGAGTGGAAAGTAAAAAAACAGGAAACCCTTTCTCCTCAAAAGGTCAATATCCAGCGTTTTCACATTCTGTTCTTCAGTTTTCCTCCTGCAGAATTTGGCACAGTTCCTTCATTCCCTCGCTGGCCCCTTTCATGATGTGGCGTATGCCCATATTCGGGTTGTAAGACACATCCTTAGGGTCAATGAGGTAAATCTTGCAATGCGCATTGGCGAAGTTCAGCAATCCTGCGGCAGGATAGACATTGAGCGAGGTGCCGATAATCACCAAAATATCGGCCTTTGCCACCTTTTCAATGGCTGGTTCTATCATGGGCACACTCTCGCCAAACCAAACAATAAAGGGGCGCAACTGACTGCCATCTTTCGCCTTGTCACCCATGCGGATGATGGGGTTGTCTTCGGGCAAGGTGACGATGCAGTTGGGGTCATTCGGATTGCGCGACGAAGTAGCCTTCATCAGTTCTCCATGAAGGTGTATAATATTCTGTGAGCCAGCACGTTCATGCAGGTCGTCAACATTCTGTGTGATGACGGTTACATGGAACTTGTCCTCAAGACTTGCCACCAGTTTGTGTCCCTCGTTAGGCACTACACTGCCCAACTGCAGGCGACGCTCGTTGTAGAACTTCTGGACCAGTTCTGGATCACGTTCATATCCTTCAATACTTGCAACTGCCTCCACGGGATACTGCTCCCATAGACCACCGCTGTCGCGGAAGGTACTGATACCGCTTTCTGCCGACATGCCGGCACCTGTCAGGAATACTAAGTTCTTCATGTTGATAATGGTTTTTATAGGTTTTACGATGGGATTATCTGTTGGTGTTTCGTTATTCATAAGTTATGAATAATTATTCCAAAGTTATGAACGACTTCCTTATGCCGTGAAGCATCGATGCGTTAGCGGGCAACACAGGAATGCGGTTGCGGGCTCTTCAGGACTGTCCTTAGCGGGCTAATAAGCAACCTTGCACTGGATGCCTAATTGTTCCACTCGCGCGCCAATGGCATCCAGCACTTCGGGCGATGCCTTCAGAAGTCCTTGGGTTGGCGTCTCGCGGTCAATCGTGTATATCATCACCTCGCGAGGACGTATCTCTGCTACGGTCTTCAGCCAAGGGGTCACAAAGGCTTCACCGGTGTTGTCAGCCGACTTACCTTCATATTCTCCGCACATGAACATCGTCTGAATAATGCAGCGGTCGCCAAACTCCTTCAGTTTGCCGATGATTTTCTCCACATCATAGGAGGCGTTGGGGCGGTCAATGCGCTGAATGTATTCGGGCGAGATGGTGTCAAGTTTGCAGATGTTGTTGTCCACTTTGCACAAGGCATCAAACACCGGCTGGCGCAAGATTTGCGTAGCGTTGGTGAGCACACTCACTTTTGCGTTGGGGAAATATTGGTCTCGCAAGGAAAGGGTGTCCTCCATGATTTCGGGGAAATGAGGGTGGAGCGTCGGTTCCCCATTGCCCGCAAACGTAAACACGTCGGGCGCAGGCCCCTCGGCCTTCATCTTCTGGAGCTGAGTCTCAAGGGCTTGACGCACCTCCTCACGAGCCGGCATCTTCTGCTTGGGCACAAAATCGTGGTTGAACCCACACTCGCAATAGATGCAATCAAACGAACAGCACTTGCCGTCAGCAGGCAAGAGATTGATGCCCAGCGAGACGCCCAAACGGCGGCTATGCACCGGGCCAAAAATAGGAGAAGGATAAATGACAGTCATCTTTCAGAATACGATTTGAGAATTTACAATTTACAATATGCCCCACGGCAAGAAGAGAACTTATTGTAAAACTTGCTGGTCAGGACAAAGAACAGAATCGCCGTAAAGAATCCACAAATGGAATCAATGAGATAGTGCGCCTGAATATAGACCGTTCCGCAGCACAGCAGCAGATAGAGCGGCATCATGACCCAGAAAAGCCACTTGTTCCGCGCCCGCCACGCCAGCAGCATCGTCACCGTGCTCATGCCCACATGACTGCTGGGAAAAGCAGCCGTGGGACGTTCACCGATTTCCTGTGCACCCAGCACGAGCTGGCTAAAGATACCTTTGATTTCTGGCATCAGCATCTCTGTATGGGTCTGGAAATAATAGCCCACAGCAGGGAATACCCCTTTCTCAGCAGCTTCAGTGCCCACTGCCTTGAAGTAGAACTGTGGACCAGCCACTGGCAGAAACTCATAAATCAAATAAAAGAGGAAAAAGGAAGCTAAGAACACAAAGCCCGCCTTATCTGCCTCTGGATAGCGGCACAGCAGATAAAAAATGAGCGTGGCGCCCATCATGTAATAATAAGCATAATACCCCATGTTGAAGGCTTCGCTCCAGAAGGTGCAGGAAAGCACCGTATTGAACACCAGCGCAGGCTGGCAACCAAAGAGCGTTTGGTCTATTCCGGCAAAAACATGGTCGAGATAAGGCAACTGCGAGCAGAAGTCGTATGTCTCCGGATACCAGAAGATTAACCCTAGCAAGGGAGGCACAACCCGGATGATACGCAATGCACGGCAAGGATACCAACGGTATATTCCATACATGGCTCCCATCGCCACCAGCATCAGCAAACGTGTCAGCAGCATGTCCACGGGTGCCGCCAAACCTCTCCAATAGATACCTATCAGGATGGTGGTGAACGCCATGTAAATCAGCGTGAGACCCTCCATGCTCCAGAGTCCCTTCTCGTAGTCTTTCTTGAAGTATTCTTTCAATGCCATTTTCTTAAAGCCATTTATTAACCTTGTACCATTCCATACACTCTTTCACGCCGCGCTCCAAGGGCCACTCAGGCACGAAGCCCAAATCCTTCTTCAGCGGAGAAATATCGCACTGCCAGTTGCGCTGGCACATGATGCGGTATTTGTCGCCATTCAGCGTGCTGGGCTGATGGGTGAGTTTTGAGATGCCCTCCGCCACGGCGCTGATGATTCTCAGCAACCACAACGGAGCCTTAATGTGGAGCACGCACTTCACACCCAATTCCTTTTGAATCAAATCGCTGAAAGCGCGGCTATCGTAGTTATGCCCATCGCTCACCAGATAGGTCTTTCCGCTTGCCACGCCTGCCTTTCCAATAGCTGAGAAGATGGCACCTACCAAGTCGCGCACATACACAAATGTAATTACTTGTTTCTTGTATCCTACGGCAAAGTCAACATGTTGCTTGATACTCTTCGCCATCATGAAATAGTCTCTTTCGCGAGGACCATATACCCCAGTGGGACGAAAAATGGTCACGCCCTCGATGCCTTTCAGATAAGCCTCGCTCTTCACCTTACTCTCTCCATAGGCTGTGTTGGGAACCGGCGTGTCCGAGGACAACATGTCGTTATAGGTTCCATCCACATTCTGCTGTTCGCGGATAGGTCCCAAAACACTGAGGCTGCTGACATAGAGGAACTGCGAAGGCATCATCTCCAACGCCTGAAGGGATTCAACCAAGTTCTTGGTGCAAACATAATTGTGCAGATTGAAGTCTTCCCTTTTCAGACACTTCGTCGCACCTCCGGCATGGATGATGACATCCCATCTGCCTATCTCTGACTTGTATGCCGACAACTGCCCTTTCAACCGCTCCACATCAGTCATGTCGAGCGTGGCAAACTTCAGGCGCTCATCGGTCAACCAGAGCCGGCTCGAATGCGCCCGCATTCCTGCCCACGTTTCCATTCCGCGCTTCAGACTTTCCTCACAGAGGAAACTCCCAATGAAGCCACTGGCACCTGTGATTAGAATTTTCATGCTTTATGCCCATTTTGGTGGCAAAGGTACTAAAAAAACTTAACTCCTAATCCCTAACTCCTAACTTTTCCTTACCTTTGCCAACAAAACAGAAGAATCTCTCTATGGGAAAGAAAAACAAAGGACTCATGAAGTCCTGCATCAACAAGCGCGAACTCACCCAGCAGGTGATAGAGTTTTTCGAGAATCACAAAGGACGCGTGTTCTCGCTCAAAAGCCTCTTTAGCGAGATGGGACTCACAAAGCACCCACTACGCATGCTCTGTGTTGATATTCTCAACGAACTGCTTGAGCAAGGCTACATCACTCAAAACCGCGAAGGTGGCATCCTGTTTGGTGGTATTTCCCACACGGCCGAAGGCACATTCACCCGCACCAACAGCGGACGCTGCTTTGTGGATACGGACGAGGGCGTGGGCATCGCCATCCACGAAGAGGATTCCCGTCATGCATTACCTGGCGACCGTGTCAAAGTGAGCATCCTCGCTAAACGCCGCGGTGACAGCAAACTGCATGGAGCTGTGACTGAAATATTGAAGCGCACCGAAAAGCCTTTCATCGGCACGATACAGCTACAAAACACGGTGGCTTTCCTCATCACGCCTTCAGAACTGCAACGCGACATCGTCATACCTATAGAGAAACTAAAGGGCGCCAAGAATGGCGACAAAGTTGTGGTACGTGTCAGCGACTGGCCTTTGAATGCTCGAAACCCCATCGGAGAGGTTACTGACGTGCTGGGCGCTGAAGGCGAGAACAACACAGAGATGCACGCCATCCTGGCCGAATACGGCTTGCCTTACAAGTACCCCGAGGAAGTGGAAGCCGCTGCCAACCGCATAGACGCAGGCATCACACCCGAAGAAATCGCGCAGCGAGAAGACTTCCGCGACACCTTCACTATCACCATCGACCCACGCGACGCAAAAGACTTTGACGATGCCATCTCCATCAAGTCTCTTAAAGAGGGACTTTGGGAAGTAGGTGTACACATCGCTGATGTAAGCCACTATGTGCAAGAAGGCTCCATCATCGACAAAGAGGCTCAGCAACGCGCCACTTCTATTTATTTGGTGGACAGAACCATCCCTATGCTGCCAGAGCACCTCTGCAACCAGCTATGTTCCCTCCGGCCCGATGAGGAGAAACTCACGTTCTCCGTCATTTTCGAAATGAACGACGAGGCCGAAGTGCTGCGACACCGCATCCTCCATACGGTCATCAAAAGCAACCGCCGCTACACTTACGAAGAGGTGCAGTATCTGCTGGAGCAAAACGGTGAAGCCCGTGAATGCGAG
>AUXO014856709.1_pt1 | contig 13087 bp, 12 predicted proteins | sample 768731 | NCBI WGS metagenome assembly AUXO01 (sample SAMN02715735, study PRJNA202380) | gut metagenome | biome: sheep rumen | host: Ovis aries | place: New Zealand: Palmerston North
AAAACTGACGAAGTCAACGAAGGGGATCTGATGAATAAGATTCAGTATATGCAGCCGGGAAATGTGAAGCATATACGATTTGCATTCAACGGGCCTTCCGTACAGGCAGTGCTGGATCGGATTCCAACAGCCAAGCTACTGGAGAAAAAAGACGGCGAATACATAATCGAAGCAGAAGTAATAGGCCCCGGCATCAAGATGTTCTTACTAAGTCAAGGGGCTTGGGTTCGTCCCCTCGCCCCTAAGGACTTTGTGGATGATATGCGTACAGAAGTGGAGAAGATGAGGGAGAGGTATGGGGAGCTTAACAGCAGTTAATAAATTGATTGGGTTATTGACAGAAGATGAAGAGATTCAGAGTTTTTACAGTGATAAATTAAATTGGGCAATCTCAAGAAAAAATGATTGGGAGCAGGATAAAGTAAGAGTTGGTATTATTGGCGTCACTAGTAGCGGTAAGTCAACTCTTATTAATGCTTTATTGGCGACAAATGTACTGTCTAGTGCGATAGCTCCATCTTCCGGACAACTTGTTTGTTGTTCTTATGGCGAAAAGTATTTTGCGAAAATAGAATTTGACGATGATAAAGAAAGCGTAATACTTGAAGATGAATCTTTTACACCGGAACAGTTGATGGAATATAGTGATGAGAGAAAAAATTCGAAAAATAAAAAGTCTGTTAAAAGTATAGAAATATTTTCTCCTAATTTCGACTTGGGAAAGGATGTATTAATAATTGATAGTCCCGGATTAGAAGCGTATGGACTAGAAGTACATGAAAAAATAACATTGGAAACCCTTGTTCCTACAATAGATGTATGTGTATACGTGTCAACTATCAAGACTAATAGTGATGTAAAGGCTAAAGATGTATTAAATGTTGTTGCGAGATATGGCTGTCCTACGGTTATGGTACAAAATATGCTTGATTCTGTTAAGCCGAGTCCAAGTGGCGATAGGACTGCTGAAGAGAACGCAAAAGGGTATTATAATAGAATAAGAAAAATTGTTGACAGCTCAGAAATTAGAAACAAAGACGATGTTGAGATAGTGCAGATATCTGCAGAATATGCAAGGAGATGGAGATTAAAAGAACAAGACATAGAAGTCAATGATGTAAGTGCAGAGGAATTTGAAAAATCCAATTACAAACAATTGATAAGTGTTATAGGTGGATTTATTGAGAATCAAAAGCCTATAATTGAAATAAATAGAATAGATAATCTCATTGATGTAATAAAGGATATTAGACAGATAAATAATTCTAAGACAAGCGGTATATCTTTGGTTGATGAAGAAAAAAAAGATTATGCCTCGATAAAAAAAAGAATAAAAAGAATAGATTCATCCGCTGAGAATAAATTAAAAAAAACAATCACAAACATGGTGGATATTTCCTCTGAAATAATAAATGATGTTGACAAGGCAACTAAGAATAATATTGAAGAATATGTTAAAGAAACAAACCAGTTGGTTAATGAAAGCGGAAATGCTATACGTGATACTATAGAAAAGAGCAATTCAAATCTTATAGAGATAGGAAAACAACTTAATATTCCCACCAGAGATTTAATGAGAACACCATCCTTGAGAAATTACAGGAATATAGAAGTTGAGAAGAGAAAAAATAGATTTGGATATAAAGTGAAACAGAGTGGAGTTAAAGGATGGTTTAGAAGAGTTCGAGGTTTTTTTAGCGGTGATGATAATTTAGGATACGACTATGAGTACAAAGAAGAGATAACTGTGGATTTGGCAAAAACAAAGCAAAATGTAAAACTTCGTTTGGAAAAGACAATGGAGCATTTTGAGAGTGTTCATAATAAATGGTATATAGACTCGTTAACTAATACATGTAATCTGCTACTGGATGAGGTATCAGAATATGAAGAGCTAGAAAGAAAACGAGAAGAGGCGGTTATACAGTTCAACAAGATTAAGGAATTTGATAAGAACCTTAATAAATTGGTGAATAAGATATCTAAAGAAAGAGGGAAATATAAAGTCAAACAATATAAAAAAAATGAATATACAAGTGTATCTGGCGAGCAAACCAGTATAGATGTCGATAGTTATATCATTCCTTTATATGATATTGCCAATAGAGTGTGTCGTAATCAGCATATAATGATTATGAAAGAATATATAACAAATAATAATTTAGATAATTATTCTCCTATAATGATCGGCTGGGATGATGATTGTATAGATGTATTGAAGTGGCAGTCGGGTATTACAGATTTTATTATATTTAAGCAGCCTGATGATGAGATAGTGGTTGACTCAATCAAAGGACCAAAGTGCTACTTTGTATTGGTAAACGCCATTCAAATGGGTGCTGCAGAGAAACAAATCAGAAATCTAAAGCTAGAGGATTGTATAGAAGATAATGATTATATCATATGGGTTTTACAAGATTTAACAGAACTGATTAACGCTAATAACATTGAGGAAGGTCTGCAACGTCTTATTTCTTTTAGAGACAATTATATGAATGGTGTTAATTCATGTATCTGGTTGTTGCATAATAATCCACTATATAATCTATGCCTCTTAGAATGTCAGAATAGGGATAAAATGTCATTAAAAGAAGAGAGTTTATTTTTGAACGAAATAAAAGAAGAGTATAGTGAGTATTATAATGATGAAGTAATTAGAGACTTGAGTATAATACTTCGAAGTATGGCTGGTTAGGGGGATGAAGAAAATGATAATTGAAGCTGATAATACTACAAGACAACTTATGTTTGAATTACAGGAAAGTATAAGAAGTACTATTTCTGGAATTCAAGAAGACCAAGGTGAAATAAAGTCTTTAGTAGAAAGGATAAAAAATGATATTCTAGATGATTATCCTGAAGAATTAAAAAGTATAAAGAAGAGTATTGATAGAGGTAGTAATAATATTAACAATCAATTGTCGGAGACATCAGAAGCTTTTAATGAACTAAAACACTTAGTTGATACTTCTACAAAACAATTATTAGATAATGTAGATAAAGAGTTACATAAAACTATAGATAAAGAGACTTTTAACAAGGGTATTAGTAATACAGTTGATAAAGATACATTTGATGATTTAACCAAAAGAGTTGAAATATTGGATAAAAAAATAGAATCAGTAACAAAAATAATTGACACAATTATTGCAGATTCAGATAGTTATCAAAAAAGCATAGATGTTTTCTGTGATAATTTGAAAAAAAGCATAAACGCTATACATGAGCAGAATGATAATATATTAAATATAGAGAACCGTAACGGTAGGAAGATTAATGCAATAGCAGATTATATGAGTTTGCCGGGCTATAAGAGATTTTTTAAAGGGATGGAGATAGAAGATGAAGAGAATTAAAGAAGATAGTAGATTGAAAGAAATAATAACATTATATGATACTACCAAGGAAAAATCTCTATTCAACGACTTGGTTGATGTAGAGGAGAAAATTGATAATCCCGAAATTATCATTCCTATTCTTGGACTGCAAGGAGTGGGTAAGAGCACTGTTATTAATGCATATTTAGGTGAAGATATAATGCCTACTGAAACTGATGAAACTACTTGTATTCCCGTAGAAGTAAGATATGGTTTGTCAAAGGCAGAGGTTCACTTCAAAGATAACACAATTAAGACTATAGAAAACGAAAAGGAAGTATTGGCACAGTATGTAGATAATGAATATAATCCTGCCAATAAAAAAGGTGTATCACGTATTGTTGTTAGTGATGAGTTTGATGTATTAAAAAATGGAATAGTTATTGTGGATTTGCCAGGGGTAGGTAGTCTTACAAAAGAGAATGAAATGACAACAACAGAGTATATTAAGAAGTTATGTGCTGCTGTGTTTGTAATTCCAACCGTTCCAACAATAACACAAGTTCAAGCATCTTTTATAAAAAATGTATGGAGGGGTGTAAGTACGGCTTTTTTTATACAGAATATATGGGACGATAATACAGAAGAAGAAATAGAGGAAGGATTATCCTATAATAGAAATATTATTAATAGGATTGCTCGAGAAATAGGTGTAAAAGTTAAGAATGATATTATGGCAGTAAATGTGTATAATGCTGCAAAGGGAGCATTTACAAGTAACCAGGAATTGATTGATTCATCTAATATTAATTCAATGAAAGAGAATCTTGATGAATTTGCGCTTAATTTTATAAATGTTATTAATGAAGATTTTAAGAGTCGTATTAAGGCAACAGCGGATTTGATTAAGGATGAAATTCATAAAAGAATTGAACAGAGCAGTATGTCGAAGGAGGATTTGTTAAATCAATTAAAGAATGAGAGGGAGAGCTTTAAAGAGGCAACCAAGAAGATTGATAAATGTATAGATGGTATTAATAGTTCGATTGATAATTATAAGAAAAATGCCAAAGAATTTGCAGATAATCTTGTAAACGATAAAGTAGAACGTTTGAGAAAAGATATGGAGATTATAATTAATAACGGAGTGGTTGATGGCAAGATTTTAAGTGAAGCGTTCTCAGATAATCAGTCAAAATACGGCACAGAAATGCTTGATGAAGCATATGACAAGTTGTTTGAAATATCTCAGGAAATAATGAATGAAATTGAAGAATTAGATGTTATATTTGAAAAAGAAAATATCAATTTAATAGGTGTAGAAGAGTTCTATAAAGAACAATCTCTTAAATGGGAAAAGGGAGTAGATGTTGGAATAAAGCTTGCTGGTGCAGTTGGAGGGGCTGCAGTTGCAGCTGCTGTTACTGGTGCAATGAGTGGTACAGCATCGGCGGTATTAATAGGTGCTACTTCGGGTGCTTGGGCTGGTCCAGTTGGTATTGCGGCGGGAATTGCTGTTGCGCTTGCTTGTTCTTTGATTGGAAGCGGAGTAAAGAAGGTGACTCAAGGTAGTAGAGCAAAACAAACGTTATCAGAGATTCAAAAGCCTATTAATGATTTTAAAATTAAGATGAAGGATAGTTTAAATGATTATTTTAAATCATACTTTAATGAAGTGGCAAGAAAGATAGAAGATTTCCAGGAATCAGAACAAGACCACTTAAACTATATGAATGAAAGAATTAAGAATATCATCAATAAGGGCAATGATATCGATAGTTCTATAGATGAAATGAGTGGGGATTTGGTATATTTAGAGGGAGTAGAATTCTAATATGGAGAGATATAGAAAGATAATAGATGAATTATGCAATATAACTAATGAAATGCAAAATGAGCGATTGATTACCCTTGCGAGATTTCTTAGGCAAAGAATATATAATCCGGATACTTTTTTGATGTTTTTAGGAGAGACTAGTAGTGGAAAGTCAACTCTTCTTAATAAGATAATTGGGAAAGATGTTCTTCCCTATAGTGCTGTACCTCTTACAGGTTCTGTTACTGAGATTGTTTTTGATAGTAGTATAGAAAAAGATGAGTTCTATGCAATTAATAAAGATGCAACAATGGAAGTTATTGACAAAGAAGTTTTCAATGAACTATCAAAAAATGCTGATGAGCAATTGGAGAGATTAAGATATGTTACAAAAAGTGAACATGATATATATAGTGGAGTTAGATTATTCGATACACCGGGATATGGTTCGTTGATTACTGAGCATGATGAGGTTTTATTTGAATATCTTCATGAGGTGGATGCAGTTGCATATGTTGTGCAATACAGAGTGGGGTTTCAAGAGAATGATTATGAGTTTTTGAAAGAACTATTGAATCTCACAAGAGTTGGAATTCCTTTTTATCTCATTATTAATAGGTGTCCTACTGGCATAGATGAGTCTGATAGAAGAGTTGTTGAAATATATAATACGGTTACAGCACTTTTAGAGAAGACGAGTATTCCACTGACGCTTATTGAGACATATTCATCTGATGATGCTAATGGATTATGTGAGTCGATGAACTCGTTTATGGATACGGTTATGATAGAATTGAATTCACCTAATAATCAACAAGAATTAAAAGAAGTATTCGGAGAATATATATTAGATTTAATCCTTCAAATCAAAGCAGAGCTGGAAAAAAATATAAGAAATATAGTATCTAGTAAAGAAGAAAAGCAGAAACTGGAAGAAAGCGTCAATAAATTTGTTAGTGATTTAGAGTACACTTTAAATGAGATAGTAGTTCCTGGTCACGATAAAGTTATTAAAAGTTTACCTGACAGAATAGAAAAAAGTAAACAGAATGCTTTAGATTCAATTATTACTTCAATAGATAATCAATCTTCTCTATCAAAAGAGGAAACCGTTGCATATGTTAGAACTCATTTATTAGATTATAATATTGGCAAAGAGGTTAAAGAATTGCAATTTTACTTAGAAACAGAGATAGATGCTATTGATAAAAAAGCTAATGATTATGTAAATACAGCTATTGTTAATTTCGAAAACTCTTTAGACTTGACGAGTCCTGATAATCTGTATAAAGCAGGTATAAGTGCTATGAAGGGATTTGGTAGTAATTACCTTGGTGCAGGTCTATTATCATACTTTGCTAAATTCGGAGGGGCTGGCGGTTCAGGAGCCGGTGTAGCGAATGCTGCATCTCATGCGTTAAAGAAAGTTGGAGATTTATTTGGAAAAACATTTTCTAAAGAAACTCATAATTCATTAAAACATATACTAAAAGTACTAGGATTGACATCAACAAAAGCAATATCTATTGCGGCCGCCGGTATAGTTGAGGTTATTTCTAATATTGTAGACATTAGTACATGGAAGCTCAAATTAAAGAGTGAAGTAAAAAAAGGATTACGTAAATGGGCTGAAGCATTTGAGATTGAGAGTGTTAAGTGTATTAATGAACTTAAGGAAGAAAACATTAAAAATTTTAATAGCATAATAAAGGCTCAAAAGGAAATGTTTTCTGTTGAAGAAGATGATATAGACATTCCTGAAGAGCAGCTAAGAAAGATGATGGATAGTGTACAACAATTGGAAAGAGAGGTAGCATGATGGATGGAGATTTTGAAGTCGTTGACACTAGAAGAAAAAAAAATAATGATTCAACTATAGAAAGAGTTGATGGAGAGATAGTTGTTGAGAGAAAGAAAAACGAAATTGATTCGGGCGTTAACAATGTATTGAATGCTGTAGCTAATAATTTTGAAAACATATTGGGTATTGCCACAGATATTGTTGAAATACAAAAAATTAAAGAAATGTCTGAAGCTACCAGAATGAAATATGAGGAGGAAAGAAAAAATCTACAGGCTGAGACAGAGTGTTATATTGCCAGACTTAGAGAAAAGAATAATTATGTATTAAGCAAAGCTGAACTAGTAAGAAAAATGATGCAGGATTATTATCAGACTAAAGACAAAAAATTGTCAGAAGAGGTTTTTTTACAAATAATACAATCGGTAATTAATAATATGGGTATTGAGAATGAGTAGTATTGATATAAATAAAGATGTGTTTCCGCTCATTGATGTAGTAATTGCTGCTGTTAAGGATAAAGTAATTATTGATGAACTTGAGAAAATTAAGGATTCACAACGCGAGTATATGCATGCTGAAGCAAATCTAAGGAAAAAGAAAACTAGTGAAATCATAATGGCTATATCAAGGATTGATCAGGAAAAGATATTGTTGCAACATGTGTGTTCATCCCTTAATTCTGAAGTAAAAAATAGTGTTGATAAATTAATACATTTTCTTGATAAAGAGAGAAATGACTTACTAGAAGAAAAGAAAATAGTATCAAACAACCATTCTACATCGAGAATAACAAGTAAAAGTAAATCTGACAATAATGATTCTATTAATGGAGTATCGCTAAATAAAGGCGATATTCTTGCGGTTACAAGAAAAGGTGGACTATATAGACATTATGGCGTATATATTGGTGATAATAAAGTGATTCATTATGCTGCTGAAAATGGAGATTTTTCCGGACGGATAAGCATTCATGAGGCTTCGTTATCAGAATTTCAAGATGGAGCAATGCTTGTCTATGTATTAGATTTTCCGGATGATGGAGAATTACCAACGAAAAGAGGATTTTATGGGGATGACGCTAAATTACAACACTACAGAGAAAGCCTTTTTTTCTCTATAATAAGAACTGCTGACTACCATCTATATTCGCCCGAAGAAACAGTGGAACGCGCAAGAGAGAGGATGGGCGAAGATAAGTATAGTCTGCCGTTTAATAATTGCGAGCATTTTGCTATATGGTGCAAGACTGGAGTCAAAGAATCACATCAGGTAAATGAGTGGATAACACAGTTATTTGATTTTTCCAGAGCAAATAGAATTAGCATATACTAAACTTACGATAAGATAGAATTATTATTGTAATTACAAGGAGGTTTCGTATGTCATTATTTCCGATGAAAAAAAGATGTGAGAATTGTCATAGAAAATATCCATTTAATCCGGATGTGGGGCAGATTGCCTGTCCGTACTGCGGTAATTTGAACATTCGTGAAAAAATTCTAAATGATTTAAAAACAGATAAGAAGGATAAAAAAGGCAAAAAGAAAGAATAGTAGTATGATATTATGCCTATATGGTTTGTTTTAGAATAGTAATATGATATAATATGTATGTCGTATGACATCTTTAAATAATCCCTAAAAATGTGTACAAATTGTGAACTTCGTAATAAATTACCACATGAGTATAAATAAGTTAGAAGGTTTCCGAAAATGTCCCCAGAATACCGCATAAATACTGGGCTGAAAAAGGCAGGGGTAGAAATAGGGATTAAACCCGAAAGGGTATTGACACATTAGCTCTTTAACTGCCTTACCCATTGTAGTTGAGTAGAAATAGGGATTAAACCCGAAAGGGTATTGACACGTTTCTGACAGACTTTCTGGTGTAAATCCTACAACTTGTAGAAATAGGGATTAAACCCGAAAGGGTATTGACACCTTAATATTCTTCTCAACAGCATTGATGTCCATTAGTAGAAATAGGGATTAAACCCGAAAGGGTATTGACACATCGAATCTACAGCATCTTCCCAGGTGTTGTAAGGTAGAAATAGGGATTAAACCCGAAAGGGTATTGACACTCACAGTCATCCATTCCTTTATAACCAAATGTTTCGTAGAAATAGGGATTAAACCCGAAAGGGTATTGACACTTTTTTAGAAGTTAGCCGACTAATGCTATAACTAAGTAGAAATAGGGATTAAACCCGTAAGGGTATTGTTTATCGAAAAACGTCGTGAAGCAACAGATGCTTGGCAACTTCTGTAGTTATAATTAGTGAGAGAATGTAAATGGAAGTATTATGACAGCGCAAGGCGTCGACCTGAGTGGATGAACACGAAGGTGGCGCCACTTTTTTTGTTTAACATAGTAATTCGAAGTGCGTTGGTGTGCAGTTAAGGTGGAAGAAGATATGTATATCAAATACAAAAGGAAGGTGTTTCATTATGAATAGTGGAAAATCAATACTTAGTATAAAGCCTGACAAGAAATTGGTGTTGACTATTTGTAACTTATGTGATGTATTTCTATCATAAGTAAAAAATATATCACATTAGGAGGTTGTATTATGAGTAAAGAAATGTCAATAAAAACACAAAATATAGTTGGGCCGATTCTTAGTGGCTTATGCTGGCTGGCATCGGGGGTATCCGAATTTGGTGATGGTACACCATTTAGATTAATTAGCATAATTGCTATGTCAATAGCGATCGTTTCATCGTTGTTGTTATGTTTTTGTCTACGGCAATTCTAATGGTTAAAGCTGTACTTGGAGTAGATTTGATAGAAAACTGGTATGCCTTAACAAAAATATTTATTGCGTTAATGATGCTGCTGCCGGGAATATTTTTCGCAATCTCTGAAAGGAACGTGGATCAATGCCAAGATTAAAAACAAGAATACATGAGTTAAGAAAAGACAATAAGATGCAACAGGCTGAACTTGCAAAACTGGTGGGTGTAAGAAGAGAGACGATAGGTAATCTGGAAAATGGGAAATACAATCCGTCTTTAAAGCTGTCAATGGATATTGCAAAGGTTTTTGATAAAAGAGTTGAAGAAGTTTTTTGGTTTGAGCCGGATGAAGGAGATAAGTAAAAGAGGATAGGGGAATTGTTGTTGATTTTTAAGTAGAAATATAGGATAATTTTTATGGGTGTGTCAAAGAGGTATATGCTTGAATAGTAAACCTAAAAGTATAAAATACACGAAGTAAAGTAAAACTAAAAAAACGGGGAGATTAGTTGTGGGGGATTATCAAGTACGTTATATCAAATTACATTTTGAATTAGGAGTAACAGAAGATACAACTATGCCTGTTACTAAGTCCTCAGCAATCCGTGGTGGAATCGGTGAGATGCTTCTTCGTGCTAATTGTATTTCCGATAGAGATTGTGACAAATGCGACTTCGAGTCTGAGTGCCTGGTTCAACGAACAATGTATTCTAAGTTCGATAGAGAACTTGAATTAGTAAGCGATATGAATAGTATCGGTTATATAATTGAATGTGAAGATTATAGAGAAGATTATCTGGCAGGGGACACTCTGCCATTTAATCTTCTTTTATTTGGGAAAACTATTGTATATTTTAATCAGTACCTTCAGGCCGTATATGCTTTAGGTCAGAATGGCATTGGTAAACATAAGTCTAAGTTCGTAATTAACCAGGTGTCTAATAATAGAAAGCAGCCTATTCTAGACGGATACAATGTCAATATGAGTATGTATCAATATGATACTTTAGAGAATTATATTAAATACAGAAGAAAACAAATAATAGGAAAAGACATTAATAAAATTATATTCAAAACACCCCTCACAATTAAACATAATGGAAAATTTATGAATGAGTTCGACATGGATATAATAGTCAAAGCTGTACAGCGTAGATTGTATATCCTTAACTGTTATGAAGGGAACTACGATAATGAGATATATGAGAGGGAGTTATCGCATGTGACAATAAATGAACAGGATATTAAGAAAAAAAGTGTTACAAGATACTCCAATCGTAAGAACTCCAAGATGGATTTAAGAGGAATACGTGGTGAAGTGATTGTCGAGGAAATACCTGATGATGTTATAGATGTTCTAATTGCTGGAGAGATAATTCATGTCGGCAAGAATACAAGCTTTGGATTCGGGAGATACCATCTTGCGGGTTAGAAAACAAGGAGAGAAGAAGATAATGGGAGTATTTGTTAATTTAAGTAATCATCCCTCTGTTATGTGGTCAAAGGAACAGTATGAAGCAGCTTCAGGATATGGTAAAGTTGTAGATATTCCTTTTCCACAAATTGAGGCAAGTAGTTCAGAAGAAGAAATAGAACGGCTAGTGGAAGAGTATTATCCTAGGATTATACAATATGATTCACCAACAGTTATGGTTCAAGGTGAGTTCTCATTTACATATAGGATGATAGTAAAACTTAAAGAAGCAGGAATTACGGTATTAACCAGCTGTGCAGACCGAATTGTAAAAGAAAGCAGGAACATAGATGGAAGTACGAATAAGGTGAGTTTATTTAAGTTTGTAAGGTTTAGAGAGTACTGAGGAGGAAAGTAGATGATGAGTAGAGTAATAACAATTTTAGAAATATCACAAAAACAAGCATATATATATGAGAGTAATAAGCTAAAAGATAACATAATTAATTCCGCTGTAATTGCATATGTATTATCTGCAGAGTATATAGAAAAGGTTCTTTCGGACAAAGGTTATGTTGATAAGGATAATATGGTTTATTCCGGTGGTGGACATACAATCCTTACATTTTTAGGAGATAATGATGAAAGTGCATTAAAGAAAGCTAAAGAATACATGGAACATCTTACAAGGACAATATATCGTGATTTCGATGGATTAAGCGTTTTTGTAAAAACTATTGTGTATGATGATAATAAGTCTATAGGTGATAATCTTAATAGTCTAGTATCATCTTTGGAAGAGAAAAAATCAATTCGTAAATCAGCATTCAAAAAAGGGAGTTTTGGAATCGAAAAGAATAATTCAAATACACTTAAACCTCAAGTTGCGGAAGAATATGAAGTAGAAAGCGAGGAAAAGAAACTACTTAAAAAAATAGAAGAAAAGAATGCAATGCCAGAATGTATTAGGGAAAAAGGATATTTGCCTACATACCAATTTGCTGATCTAGGTGGCTCAAGAAATGATTCGAATTTTATTGCTGTTGTTCATATAGATGGAAACGGAATGGGGAAGAGAATAGAAGAATTCTATAATAGTCTTAAGAATTCAAATGAAGATTTTGACACTTTGAAGAAAAGACTGCGTAACTTCAGTGAAGGTATTGACGCAGATTTTAAGGCTGCCTATGTAGAAATGTTAGAAGACGTACAACAAGAGATATTTGATAACAATAGACTAAAAAAAGAACTATCACTAAAAAAGAATAGTAAGGGAGAGGTTTATTTTCCGGTTAGAAAAGTTGTTACAGCAGGAGATGATATTTGCTTTGTTACAGAAGGTCGAATTGGTATAGAATGTGCTGTTAAATTTATCGAAGCACTAAGCAGTAAAGTGAATATTGAGGATAAACAAGGCTATACAGCTTGCGCGGGTGTTGCCATAGTTCATCAGAAGTATCCTTTTTATAAAGCTTATGAACTCTCAGAAATGCTTTGTTCTAGTGCCAAAAGTTTTAATGCGACAGTACATAACGAAGATAATGGACAAAGTGTAAGTTCTATAGATTGGCATATTGAATTTGGAGAAATGGGAGATTCTCTTGAACAGATTAGAGAGAATTACATAGCATATGACAATACTCGAATGAATATGAGACCATATGTTATAAATGGAGGAGAGGATCTTGATAATGACACAAAGTTTTATCACGATTACTATAAGTTTAAACAGAATTATAAAAAGCTAGTAGGGAATGATTCGTTAGCTATAGGTAAGATGAAAGAACTCAGAAGAGCGCTCCGAGATGGAATGGATGAAACTACATTTTATCTTAAAGCGAATATGATGTATGACATCCTACCGCCAGAAAATGAATTTATCAAGGATTACGATGGAAAAATAGTTTCTTATCATTTTGACATTGTTGAAATAATGGATACGTTTTTGCCGTTTTCATAGTGGAAAGGAGAACTAAAATGAAAATATGTATGACACTT